>Ga0206682_10001768_pt1 | contig 20781 bp, 22 predicted proteins | sample M240m12015metaG_FD_155444 | JGI IMG/M metagenome (GOLD analysis project Ga0206682, IMG submission 155444) | Ammonia-oxidizing marine archaeal communities from Monterey Bay, California, United States - M2 40m 12015 | ecosystem: Environmental > Aquatic > Marine > Intertidal zone | place: USA...
TATTATAGAAATGAGAATTGGAATGCTGTCTCTCATCGCACTGTTTGTTCTTCTATACCTCTTCCCCACCTTCACAGGAGCTGTAGGGCTAACGAATCCTACCCTCAACCTATACATCGTTTGGGGTGTTGCCCTTGTTGCAATTGTCAACATCGTCTCCTGATAGCCAGTGTACCCCACATCTAGGACATTTCGACGCGGCCATCATTGATAGGACGCATGCCAGCCCCGCCGCAAAAGCAAAGAAGAAGATACTAGTGTTTAAAGGAGTTCGGGCGTGATCGAACCACGAATACCAAGGATTGTCTAAAAGCTTCATACAGGCCGTTGCAAAGCTTATTGACATTAGAATAATGATGATTGTAGCCGGATAATACATCTAGTCTACTCTTTCACCAGGAAGAGTATACCAGAAAAGAAAGGCATTGTAATTCACTCAAAAACTTCCCTACAACAATACAAAGAATGGGAAATCTCTGTACGAAGAAAACTGCTCATATATGCGTCGTTTGCCATTCCGATGACTGTAATGCCAAAAAAGATCTTTGCGGTCGATGCGAGTTCATACACAAATTCATAATAGAACATGGTCGTCAATGTTTAAAAGACATCACTGTGCGACACGAACAACAGAACAGGACACGATCATTGAGTCTACCAGAACCACCACCACAGCCACGACAACAACCTGCTACACTTCGTCATAGACCACGCGTTACGGAAGTCAGGTCGGTGTGGAGCGAAGAACCACAGATGGCACCACCACCCACAACTATGCAAATGGTCTCTAGAACACCCTCTGCACCTCCTGCTATGTATGGATTTGGACTTCCTCCTCCTGAATACCACCATGAAAAGTATGGGCGTTGAAATGTCGGTTCATAAGGCCCTGTAACTCGAAGAAACTGAAGCCATCACTTGTCCCTAGAAGGGATGCTAGTTTCTCGTCCGGATCAACAATCCTCCTATCCACTGGCCGTTGAAGCTTGTTGGACTTAATGTACTCGTTAATCTTTTTCGTGACTTCGGTGCGGGCGAGAAGAGTCCCAGGGGGGCTATTCAAGAACTTACAAAGTTCTTGAGATATGCGGACCGGACTAGTAAACCCCCCCCCTCGTCGAGACTTCTTCTTTAGAGCAGTGGAAAGCTGTCTCTGCATAGAGTTCTGCTGTTTTACGGTCTTCCGCTTTAGGGACTGCAACTGACGCATGAGACTCGAAAGAACATCGCTAACCTCCTTCGAGGCCTCTAGAAGACCGACTGCTTGGTCACGGATATCCTCCATTTATCTAGAAGGTGAAATATTGTTACCAACTACTCCGCAACGAACCACCCCTTGGCCGAACCTCCTCCTTCCTGGTCTGGCGTTCCCGAACCTCCCAACGACCTGTCCCTAGGCCCACTACCATGAGGCCTAGGGCTGCTCATCTTCCCAGCAACGGAGACTCGATACGGCTGTACCTTCGACGATGTGGATTCCCCTGTTGTAGAGTTAACTGGCCGAGCCGACCGTTCAATATCCTTGGATTGGCAAAGTAACGGACCACCATCAATTCCTTCCACAATAGATGCCTGCCAGGGGCGATCAACATCGTCAGTCTTGCCAATTTGAAGCCTCACATATTCCCCTGCCGACAAGTATCGGAAAACAGTCGCCCCATTGTTTGTTGGGGCCTTAAGGGAATTATAGTGGACAAAGATCTCATCACCTGTGTAGTCGCATGCAGAGTCCGTAAGGGCAATAAACCCCCACCCCGACTGTCGATTAAACCATTTGCACATCCCAGTCCACCATTTGTCTCCATAGTCTCGTGCATCTGTCATGTCTACTATTCAATCCCAATTTGTTTCTAAACCAAGTCTATGGCTAATTCCGACAGCCTGAATATCTCCACAGTGTGTATAGATGGTCCGTTCAAAAAGAATACACCAGGGTCGGACACGCAGAGGGACAATACGCCATCGTAGGGGAAAGAGCCGACTTCCCAGAAAAAGGCGTACCCGGAGAGGTGGTTACACTTATCCTGGGAAAGGCCATAGATCTAGGCAATCCAGAAGAGGTACTGTCAGTGTCACCCGCATCAACAGTGTCACAAGAGAGATACAGAAAATTGTCCCCAAAGACCCACGTTTCCTGAAGGATCTCTTTGAGAGCATCGACATTGATGGAAGCGGTAGGATTGATCGTAATGAGTTCTACAAGTACTTTAGTACGAAGAGCCGTTGATCATCACGCATAATTAGAGCCAAAAACAACATACGAACACAGGCACTGGGTAAATACCACAATGCCTGTGATCAATGCACCCCCGTATACCGGAAAGAACCATCAAAGATGGAACACCTCGTTTGACATCGACCACTTTCAGCGTTATGCCCTCGACGCTTACGACAGAGGGCACAACGTCCTCATCACCGCCCACACAGGGTCTGGAAAGACACTGCCAGCAGAGTATGCTATTGTCAAGGCCGTTGCTGCTGGCAAACGGGCAATCTACACGGCACCAATCAAGACCTTGTCGAACCAGAAATACCACGAACTCAGTAGGAAATACCCCGATATCTCTTTCGGGATCCTTACTGGCGATGTCAAACACAATCCTGACGCTGACTGTCTCATCATGACCACCGAAATCCTCCGTAATACACTATTCCAGCAGAATATGTCGGACCACACATCACCATTATTCGAAATCGGAGGACCAGACAGTATCGGATGCATCGTGTTCGATGAAGTCCACTATATCAATGACCCTGACCGAGGCTGTGTATGGGAAGAGTCTATCATCCTAACCCCACCATCAACCCAAATTGTTATGCTATCTGCAACGATCAACCACCCAGAAAACTTCGCCAAGTGGGTGGAGAGTGTGACGTCCCGCACCGTAGAGATCTGCTCCACTACGAACCGGGCAGTTCCGCTGATGCACCATATCCTAATCACGCTTCCTGATTCTGCCACTAAGTTCATTGAAGATGCCAATGTCCGGTCAGCGATCGAGAAGACCATCATGACCCCTCTCACCGTGAAAGTGCCAGGGGAACCGTTCAAAGAAGCCATCTACAATAACGGTATGCGTTCGATGAAAACGCTCTACGTAGCATCCAAGGGACGCCAACTTTCATCCAACAGACATTCACTCCAACAAGCCGTAGAGAACATGCGAGACAACTCACTCTTGCCTGCCATTGCATTCGTCTTCTCGAGGAAGCAAGTCGAAGACTACGGAAAAAATCTTCCACTATCGCTATCAGATGATCCCGCTGCGGCCGAAGCCGACTTCGAGAGCAAGGTGCGGTCTCTGGGAAACAGCCATGAACACCTCAACAGCCAAGAATATGATGTGCTAAGAGGGCTCATCAGACGAGGTATAGCGATACACCATTCTGGGATGGTGCCCATCCTCAAAGAAGCAGTTGAGCTGATGTTCACATTGGGGCACGTCAAACTCCTCATTGCAACAGAGACTTTCGCCGTTGGTGTCAATATGCCAGCAAAAGCTGTACTGTTCACATCCCTCAGGAAACCATCCGGGAAGGGTTGGCGGAACCTTCACGCACACGAATATACACAGATGGCCGGAAGAGCCGGACGGAGGGGTCTTGATCCTATTGGACACGTGGTCATACTACCCTGCATGGAACGCAGGCCCCTCTCTACCTCAGAAGTCAATGGTATTGTTTGCGGGTCGTCTCCTACGATTGAGTCCAAGTTCAAGATCCACTTCAACCTAATCCTACGACTCACACTCGCCAACAAGAACCCCGTGGATTTCACAACATCCAGCATGGTGAGTACAGCTATTGCAGGCCATGTCGCTTTTGCACAAGAACGGCAAGCAGACATCGAAAAGCAACTCGCATCCTCTATCTCAACAGAGGTGCTCCAAGAATACCAGAATATTCTAGCTATTAATCCCTCGTCCCAGTCCAAGAGACGCGATCAGGCCCGCCAACTCAGGGAGTTTGAGAGCATTCACCATGATGTCGCAACCCAACATAGGCATATCGCTTCATTAGAAGATGCCCTCAACTCAGCCAAGGCAGACGTGAACTACACAAAGTCCTATATTCCCGAGACAATACGCCTTGCATTTGAGTGCCTTGAAAAACGCGGTTTCACACGCAGAGGTGAAAATGGGAATCCAGTTGTTACACGGGTTGGTGTGCTAGCCGCCAATATCCAAGAGGTTCATTCCCTAGTTATGGCTGAAACAGTAGAGTCGGGTCTGCTGAGAAAAGTTAAGCCTTCAGAACTAGCGGCAATCCTCTCCGTATTTACTCAAGTCCGCACCAGAGATGAACCAAATATCAAGAGTACTGATCCTGCCATTCACAAGACAGTGTCTTTCATTGAAGCCAAACTTCACGACTTCCAGTCACTTGATGCATACTACCAGTTCGATGTAGCGGAAGACTATGACTTCAACACCATACTGTGCAATCCCATTATGGAGTGGTGCCAAGCCTCCAGCGAAACTGAATGTCAGAAGGTATATGCACAACTACTCGATATCTCGATCTTCAAGGGTGAATTCATCAAGGCAGTCCTCAAGATATGCAGCATCGCCACAGAGCTTGAAAAAGTAGCACTTCTTGCGGGCCAAGCCGAGCTCTCAACCGCTTGTTCACAAATTCCAGCCCTCCTTCAGAAGAGTGTTGCCACAAATCAATCACTCTACCTGACAGAGTAACTATCCTTAACAATACATACAACCCCCATCACCACGAGCCACCATCACATGGACCTTGTCTCCCACAGAATAATCATGAGTGCTAGAATATGTTACTGTATGGCCTATCTCCTCTAGATACAGCCGATATCGTGCGATTCCCTTATGGTTCTTCCCCTGGACCTGTACGCAATAGGCGTCAAGTTCTACTGTTTCGATAGCAGCATCCATCAAAAACTTAGAGACCCGGGACTCCCTCTCAGCTCGAGATGCACCCCGAGAATATTCTGTCATACGTGCTACCTCTGGTGGACGCATGACCCTACGGCAAAATGCTTCGCCCCCACCACTGCGGTTACCAACAAGTGCTAGCAACAAAGATTGGTTCACGACATCACATAACCTACGGATCGGAGAACTAGCCTGAGCATAAGGACCGCACTCCAGAGCTTCATGCTTAACGTCATCATGCCATAATGTATACCTACTCTCCCATTCAGCGATGCGAGCCAAACCCAGCTTCGTAAGGACTGTAACCCTTTTATCCACTATCGATGAACACTCCCTGAAGACACCTGTCCTCTCAAAAGCAAGGATCTTCCCACACTCTGCATTTAGCCTCACCATCCACCAAGCAACAACATCATGGCTGTCCAAAGCAGTGTTTGCTGCCAATGTTGTAGCTTTTGATAGGCTCCCATACTCCGATGATGTGAATAACTCATTCGTCTCATATATATAATTTTTTTCTACAATACACTTCCGTCTCTCTACGCCAATGAACTCACACTTTCCCGTAAGATCAACAACAAACTCAAACACCACACAATGCCTGACCTTACCTTCCACCAAACTTATGAGATTATCACTGAGGACCGAAGGTAGCATATTTTGTGTCCTGCTCGCAAGATATACGGTCTGTAGTTGCCCACCGAGGTACTCCCAAGCATCAAGCTTATCAAGGTGATAACATACATCCGCAATGCAAACTCTGACTCTGTATCCGCCAACACCGCAGCCCTCAATACTGAAAGCATCATCATAATCTCTGCATCCCGGTGGGTCTATCGCAAATACCCGCAATGCCCCATCAGACTCGATATCTTCTTTTTCACTCAATTCACGAATAGCTTTTTTGAAAGGAGCCAGCGAATAATACAAACTATGTCTGTGCAACAAGTACTCGTCATACGCCTGAAAATCTCCCACACTTCCAATTGTGTTTATTAGCACTCCTTCTGGGCGGTTGGCACCACATTCAGAGAACCGCACCATAGCATATTTATCAGGTCTCGCCTTGGAAAACTGCTTGTTCCCATCCGAATAAGGGACCAAGAACATAGGGAGGTTTCGATCGGCGGGTGTAAACCCGTAAAGCAATCTCTTCCCGGATTTGGATTTACCATATGTCCTTCCCATTTTCAGTATCAAGACTCCCGGGATCTCTCGTCCCTCATCATATACATTTCCAAATATTTCATCATCTTCGTAGACATCCCCATCTCTCAATGAGAAGTCAGGGGGAGCTTCTTGTTTCCCATGACTTCCGAACAAAGCACCTTGCCAATATATCGACGGCATTGTAGTAGATTAGTCATTCCATCTAACTCGTTTCTTGGCAGCTGGTGCCTGTGTGAGATTATGCCCATTTCCCGGCCTCAAATCGCTGATGACACGCTCAGGAAAAGTAGCGATATTGCTCATCAATGTACCATATCCAGCGACTTCCACAGTAGAGTCCGTAGTAGCAATAAGCTTCCACCCCCAGAAAGGGGGGACCACTAGAATATCCCCTGCCGACAATTTTGTGCTGTGGGGTGCAGGATCTGTGTTCATGAAGTAAAATCTCCCGGACTCGTTCCTGCCTATGCTGGTATCTTTAAGAGAAGAAGGATCGAACAATTCGCACACACCCTTTCCGCCTGAGAACACCAAACACAGTCTATGATTGTAAGAGCATGCTGGTGGTGTCCGCGAACCTTTCTGCATATACAACCCATACGTGTCACTACTCACTGTCATTGGAGGCTTGCCGGCATCCGCGAGAGCTGGGCAACTATACTTCTCAATCACAATAGCGTGCCTCCCGAGAGAAAGTTCGTTTAGTGGTCCATCAACCGATGCCTGCATTGCGGTAGTGCTATTGAGCAATTGGCAGTCTGAAGACCCCCCTGCACTAAGCATATCATCCATGCCTTTGTTCCCACAATGAACCGCTTCGCGGAATACAACAGGAACCCGCAGACGACTTACGTCTTCGATATCATCACTACCAGATGCTGTCAGGACTTCGGACTTGTTAGAAGGAGTCCGGTGATACCGAACATGCATGTAGAAAAGTAACGTGATACAAAAAACCGATAGTGGAATGAGAACATCAAGCATTAGAGTGCAGAAGGAAGAACTTTCGGGGGCTTAAACTCACTCGTCATCAGTATCATCCACCACCTTGGGAGCGACCACCCCTAGAACAGTAGGTGCATCATCGCCTGTGCCGAGTCTGAAGAAGAACTCGGCAGGTGTAGCCTCATTGAAGTGGACCTCAACCTTGTCGGGAACACTTAAATACTTAGAGAGCTTTGCAAACCCAGCAACAAGCACCAAGTAAGAAGTCGCGAATGTATTCTTGATACCACCCTCAGGGACAGCATAGGACTCGAGATCACTCACATCAAGAGTAGCCTTCATAGAGAGGGTGATTGATGAAGCACAGAATGTGACAGCATCATCATTGCACTCAACCGCCACATTTTCACCAAAGACTTCGAGTTCCTGGACAAGTTTGAGCACGCGCGTAGCACTCAGTTCAAGGTCAACATCATGCTCCCGCTCAGGAAGCTCGAATCGCAAACAATCGAAATCGTACATGGGTAGTTCGAACTCCTTATTAAGGTCTCCACTCGATCCTCCCGTAAAGGACAATGCATACTTGTCCGATTCTGATCCGCTGCATATCATAGTCATGCTCTGGCTCTTGGATCGACACCCGAGAACGGTGATGATGTCGCTTAGTCGAACCCCAAAGGTTATTGTGGGATGATCTGCTGATACCGTCAACTCAAGCCAAGCTGCTGGGACTATTGCCTCGATTAGCGTAGCATGACCGGTATCCATGCACTGAATATTCAGTCCATGTACACTGAATGCTAGCTCGACCTCACTGGCAACCCGGTTGATCCCATCCACCAAATCCTTGAAGAGTGCAGCCTTCGGTGATTTAAGAGTGAATTCCATCTTGTTTTGAAATATACCTGACGCACTAATCAATATCAATTTTATGCTCGGTCTATAAGTAATGTTCATAGTTCGGGTCGAACGAAAAAGGGGTGACTCAAGATATGTAAAGGCTGGTATCCATCGTTCGAGTGGTGGATGCATTCGACTACGGAAATCAGAAATCAAGGAGTATACTCGGAAAGGTGAGATGTACGTGCTAGAAGACAGATGCAGAGTAGAGGGATGTTTGTTGATCTCAACCGATGGTACTAACCTGTCGATTAACATCATATCCATCACTCCGTACTGTACTACATCATCAGTTTGCGATCTGATCATTGACTATGCAAAGTCGCTATCTCGCCAGGCAGAAGGTATAGTAGTAATGGTGCCCAAACACAGCTCTACAATGGCTATCCTTCTCCGCGATAGAGGGCTTGTTGTAGTATCTGTCGCTTCAGAATGGATCACACTTCATGGTTTGTTTCCCATGAGAGAGATAAATACACATATTACTACTCTGTCCACAGATCGCTTCAGACATCGACCATTCCAGAGATCTCTATTGTCACCTCGCGGGTGGCACACCCCTCACCATTTTGGACATCAACAGAGGACAGGAGTTGCTCCACAAGAACATCATGGACCTCTTCAGCTCGGGCAAGACTCCCTCCATCTATTCCAGACTCATGAACAGATCTCTCGATATCCCTTGTTTCAGAGGGAGTAGGCGATGCCATATCGCTGTTAGCTTCGTTGTTATATCCGAACCCATTAGTCCCTACACTACTGCTTGAACCTGGGCGAAGTTCTCTATCTAGACCAACAACACATTCGTTCCACTCAGTAAGACACGACCGAGGCCTCATTTCAGTTGGCGAAGTTCTCTGGGGAGGGGAAACCGTAGCACGTCGTGGTTGACCTTGGTAGTGATGATTTGCATGTCTGAAGGCCGCACTTAGATCTTCTACCTCCCTCAAAACGTGGGCTAGATATTCACTATTATCCCGATCCCGGCAGGCAGATTCCCTCTCAGATTTCTCAATAAGCTGGAAGACGTGGTCAGGATGCAAAGAAGCTATTTTCTCTTCGAGAGAGGTTAGCCTATTGAGTATAGAAACAAGGATATCCCCGAGCCGAGCTTCACTCCCCGAAGGTTTGACATACTGTGATTCATTATGGGTAGGGGATTGATTGCTTACTTGTCGAGTACGAGTGTTATAGATTTGCGTACCCGAAGCCAATCCTGCGTTAGCCATGGCTGCTTGTCTAGCCGACCTCATTTTGATCTGTCTGTAGTTTTGCATTTTGCATATAACGCATTTACGCTACCATGGGGAGCTTGAGAGGAGGTCCATGTATATACCCTGACACAAGAAAGTCTGCCTCCTGATAATCATCTATGACCTCTTTCCTTTCCCTGAATGATATAGTTGGGGCCACACCGATATCTCTTCCTAGATATTCCCTGAGACCAATAACATGTTGTTCGTATATATGTGCGTTCCCTACTGTATGGTATAGTTCTGCTGCTTCCAACCCACAGTGATGTGCCAGAAGATGTGTTAGCATCGCGTATGAGGCAATATTGAAGGGGATTCCTAGCCCAACATCTCCACTCCTCTGATAGAAACTACAATGTAGCATCTTGCCTCTTGTGACGTGGAATTGAACAAGTATGTGGCATGGTGGGAGGGACATCTCATCTAACTGAGATACACTCCATGCGGACATCACCATACGGCGACTACTTCGCTTTACAGGGTCCTTCAGCGACTCTATAATCAACTGCAACTGATCGATTCCTTTCCCACTGTAGTCACACCCTGCTTCCATGTATGGAGCACCATAGTGTCGCCACTGGTGCCCATAAACTGGACCAAGGTCTCCTTCACGCCGATGGCTGAGACCTCTGCTATCGAGAAAGTCCCTGCATCCATTAGCATCCCAAATCCGGCAACCAGTAGCCGCAAGAACTTGAGAGTCTGTCCCACCCGAGATAAACCAGAGCAGCTCCCGGAGACATGTTTTCCAAGCAAGTTTCTTCTTAGTTATGAAAGGCAACTTCCCCCCCGTGAGATCGAACCGCATAGACGCTCCGATACGAACCTGCACTTTGCCGTTTCTGCTAAGCTCATGAGAGCCATTCTCTAGGACATCCCGAACTAAACGATCGTATTCATCATCTGATAACATTTCTCTGAACTAACACCCACCTTTAATATCTTTGTCTAGAGCAAATGGAGACAGATTCCACTCCAACAGCTCTTCCGACATCGGATAAAGAGTCATTTGTCAGTTTTGTCATCCAACAGCCGAAAAATGACCTCGGAAACCTGGTCCAATATGCATTTATGGCTATGATTCCTGTAGCAGTTATTGTCTATACATCACAGAACATGCTTGCACCAATGGATAGTAAAATGGGGACAGGTCAGCTTGCTCTGGAGGCAGGATTAGGACTCGGGGCTGTTCTCATTGCAATGTACTTTGCAAATAGGATGATTACCTATTTCCCTACATACTCTGGAGTTGAGTATGCCGACATTAATCTGATATCAACTATGATTCCTTTCCTTCTTATGCTGTTCATCGCTGACGACGATGGTTCCGGTACTTCCATAGGTGTGCGAGTAAAAGAGCTCGTCAAAAGACTGATTGAACCCGAAGAGCCCTCCGCAAAAAAACCAGAGAAGAGGAAGGAGTCAGCAATCCCACAGTACCCACCTCCAGGTATGCCCCCACAAGCCCAGGTCAGTCAACCTCCGACCCAACAGCCAGGACAGCAGACTCTTCCCTCACAGAATTTCACGACAATGTATGACACCGGTGGGTCGACAATAGAGCCATTCAATCAGAGCGGAGGCTTCTCCGCATTCTGAAGGGATCCCATAGCACACTTTAGCTCTGTCTTGGCAGTTAACGTGCGCAATACCTGAGTCTTCTCTGCGGAATGCTGTTCTGGGTCATGCTCACCCATTACACTTCTCACGACACACATCCACTCATCGACCTTTCTTTCGTCTCCCTCCCATCCTTCATTCTCCTTCTCCCACTGCTTAATCTGGAGGACTTGTTTCTTAGTGATTAGGTCAAGAGACCCCTCAAGTTTTTCCTTCCCGTCTCGAATCCAAGCATCGTCATCCTTTACATAAAATACAAGTCTGCGACTGTCACTACAGTGGATCGGTCTAGCAAGAGGCGATAGTCCCTGCAAACTTCGAGTTAGAATATTACTCATCCCTTCCACATAGCCGTTCTCTCTCGAATAGTCCAGGTCGCTCATTGTGACGCTTATCCTATTGACAAAATCGCTGAAGTTCACAGCATCTTTGCATGCAACATCAAGGAAAACGTTCATAGTCATTTTCTTCGGTGCAAATGTCACTGAGCTTGGGGCCCTTGCTAAATCTTCTAGTTTTGCCTTAATAACGCCTTGATCTTGAACCAATTCCTTCAATAATGCATTCGTGTCATCGTGTGACGATTCTGTACATGTTTTCCGATGGCGAGAGAGTCCACTCCTGTGACGATAGACTTTGTGACAAACTGGACATTCCAGCCCTGATGCCTGCTCATTCGCGTTACCATTCGTTACCATTTTATGTTTTGGTGTCATTAAATGGCGACGATAGTTACTCAACCGTGACGTAGTATAGTCACATGGACCACACCGATACTCACCCTGCTCCTTTTTGCTCATTATGTGTTACCATTGCCCTAGACTTAAATTCCTCCAGAATTGGTTAGGTTTTCTGAAAATCTCCCTTAGCATAATTAACGAGCGGTTTTGACCTCTGAAAATCTGGGATAAGAGCTTTATCGTAAGGGAGGTTTTTTTCAGACACTTTTCTCTAAAGTACGCTTTGTGACATTTCAAAAATGTCAAAATCCAGAATCTGAGAGAAAGTTATACAAAAAAATCTCCCTTACTGAGTATACGAATGTCGAGTAGTAATATCTATGCAGCTTACGAAGAACTGTCACGTCTTGAGTTAGCAAGGGATGGACTACCTCCATACACTGAAATCCGGAGAGATGTATATGATGCCTTGAACAACCTAGGTATACCCACTGACATACTACTTGGTATGTATGATAAACTGAAGAAATACAAAGTATGCCGCGGTGACCCTGAGGAGGGCAAGTATGTTCGGTGGATAGATCTTGTCAAAGTGCAAGGGGGCGAAACTGTGCTGTCCAGGGGAGGGCATGTGTGTGGGTATCGTGACACCAAAGATGGTAAGGGGATACTATGTCGCAGGATACCGGGTACGGTATACACACAACCCATATACAATACTGTCATGTTTCAGATGTTAACAGCAGATGAATTCCTAGTAGCACAGGCTCTTGATTATCTCCACCGTAACTAATGGAGTTCTACAGGAGGATGGTTCTCTACACAAACTATACACTTTATGCACTGTTTGCTCTTGCTGTCCTTGGAATTGAACGGAATAGCACATACCGTATGGCCATGCATGTGGAAAACATCTATAAATTCATGATAGGTGCTATCCTAGTGGCCTTTGCGAATCCCTATGCAGAGATACCAACGGACCTCCTCAAGAAATTAGCTTTCTCAGCAGGACTGTTTCTGGTTGCTAGTTCTAGCATTACAGGTCTCATATTACGTAGAACCTCGACTACGTCGGGTGCGTCGTCTACGTCGCAGACCACCCTTAGTCCTCTTGGTACGCAATCCGGATCTTTTCTGCTTAGTCGGAGTGATCGACTTTTCTAGCTCTCGTGAAAATGCTGACCCGATACGTGGCAAAGTGGGTCTGACACGTACGAGTCGTTCTACTAGGCCCAAACTAGGTGCCGCATCACCCAATGTTCTCTCGAGAGCTCTATGATAATCGCGTGGAGTCACAGTGATTACATGCGGACTCACGCGTATATAGTCTACTCTTTTGTCCACCATACCAGGATGGTGCTCATTGTCAACAAACACATACCTTGACCCCTCTCCTACACACCGTCTTAGATCTGGTAGAGTTTTGTACGGAGTCGTACGCCGTGTTTCATGACCAGGTTTCTGATTGCTCGTATATCCGGCAATCACATCATTTATGAGATTAAACCCAGCCATACGATCGACAGCCTCTGCAACTATCTCAGGCCACTCTCGAGGGGCGGTGTTGTTAGTGTATACCACTACACTCCCTACTGTGCCATTCTGTTTCCCCTTCTTTAGTACGCGTATGATGTTAGGCATGTCAGGATTGAACAATCCCGGAATCTCGAGCAAACATCCCACGAGCTGGTCCCTATTGCATGCAATGATACCATCCTTTGCGGCTGACCAGAGAAGACTTGCCTGAGAAAAATGTCCTAATGTTTCATCCATATCAAGAGCTATACATGTCATGTAATATTGCATGATATTATTACCATCAATAGATTTCTAGCGTGCGAGCACTGGAGTCACAAGCGTTAACCCATCGCGGCATCCAGAAATAGGGAATTACATGGTCGCAACCCGGGTAAGCAGCTCGGAATATGGATCGATATACAGCCATCTCGCGTGTTGATGGGGTATTATGTAATAGCAAAGCACACCCTTCTTCAACTATTCCCATCGAGTTCAGATTCTCGTTGATGATAGTGTACCACGATCTTCTGTAGGATGAAACGCCATCGCTGAAAGCCTCCTTCTTCCTGGCGAATATCTCGGGTGGGATAATGTCCTCGAATGCACTCCGTAATAATGCTTTCTCAATAGATCCATTCTGAGGGATTCTCTCTTCAACTGGCGTCATGAAATAGGCACTGACAAAAGCGGGATCAAGAAATGCAGTCCTCGCCTCCAGTCCGAATGCTGCCATACAGCGGTCAGATCGGAGTACGTCAAAATAATGGATATTTGAGACAAGCCTTCTGCATTCCGCATCGAACGCCGCTGTAGATGGTGCTGCATGGAAATAAATGTATCCCCCAGCCACCTCATCCGATCCGTCTCCGTTAAGTACCACCTTACAATCCGTGTTCTCCGAAATATACTTTGCGAGCAAGTAGTTCCCTACACTTGCCCTTACAGTAGTCGTGTCATATGACTCTATCGCTCGAATGACTTCTGGCACCGCACTAACGAAGTCTGACTCTGTACAAAGGATCTCTGTGTGATCGGCATTTATGTGTTTAGCGGCGATAGCGGCAAAGGCCAGGTCAGGTGAACCCTCGAGACCTATGCTGAATGTACGCAACCTCCTTGGTGCTATACACTTGGCAGCGATTGAAGCAATGATTGTACTGTCTAACCCACCAGAAAGAGCAACTGCCAGCTCCCGATCGGTATTCCGCACCCTCTTCCAAACAGCATCTTCCAGGGCACTTCGAATGGAAGCTCTCGATAGTGCAACTGCTGGAGCCGTATCGGAGAGGCAACAAGGCGGGAGGGAACGGAAGGTATCATAACTTTCCAAATTGTATCCGGTCGCAATGTGAAATTCGTATTCTGAGAATGTTCCTGGTCTGAACTGTGTTATTGTGCTTGGATTGCATTGATTGAGGTGCTTCAACTCTGAAGAGAATAGCATAATCCTACATTCGGGAGAGATATCGACCACACCACAGAAAAGGGGTCTCACACCGAATGTGTCCCTCGCAACCAAGAACCTCTTTGTGCTCTTGTTATACATACAAAGAGCAAAGACTCCATCTAGAGTTGACAGACCGACCTTTGGATCTGTTTGACCTAGGACATGAAGGATAGACTCACAGTCTGAGTTTGTCCACCTTCGCTGCTTCCACCCTTCTATTAAACTATCATGGTTGTATATTTCGCCGTTACACACACTTGCCATGTCATCATGTTCGAGAGGTTGGTTGCTAGATGTATCAAGTCCATTGATTGCTAACCTATGCATGCCGAGGAAACATGCACCCTCATTATATTCTCTAAGGGCAGAGTATTCAGGCCCCCTCGCGTTACTCACATTGAAAGCCCTATCAACTATCATTCTAGCCCTTGGAACATTGTACTTCCAGTCCCGCCCTATCATTACGGCCCCGAGTATGCCACACATTTACCATATAGATGCATTCTTGCTTCAAGTCTGGAGACGCATGATTGAATAGATAATATCATGTAACGTTAATAGTTATGGACCAATCATTTGTTTACTTCACCCCATCCACTGTGCTTAATAGAATGAATGATCGGATTTTTGCTCGCCAAATAGGGTCGAACCCAGCTACAGTACCACTGAGCCAGATCCCGGCATCCACCCGGAGAGAAGTCAATCGGAGCGAAACATCTAACCATTCAATTAAGCATCAACAGGTGCATGGGTGGTATTCGGCAACAGGAACATCCGATCCATCGTATGCTGGCTATGCCAGTAACGTTGGTGATGAGTCAAGGGTACGAGGATCAGATACCCCACTAACTAAATGCCTTCTGAATAATAGCTATAAGCCCACTGCGGGTAGTGACATGTACAACAACTGGAGCCATCCCCCACCGGCCATTCCAACATACTCGGATAAGGCCCAAGAAGTGCCCACAGGTCTGGTGTCAAGCACCGAAGCCCAAAACCCACATCAGACAAAATTCAATAACCACACTAGACAGCAGACCAAAGGCTAAAAGAGATATACTTACACACACACCCAGAGTAGTTGTATAGATGCTGAAGCATTTTAGTATATTGTGTGGAATGATGGCCGTATCATCATCCCTCTTCGTATACCCCAATGGCAACACGAGATGGCATTGGAATGATGAATCAACAATTGTATGGGGTGACAGAAATGCTATCAATGTGGGTGTGGAGATGATCGTCAATGGGTCTTGGTCGGAAAATGCCCCGAACGTTACTCATCCATTCATGGCACACACAATCGATCCAGGAGTGCAGACTTTCACTTGGTCTATCCCGTTTAGCCTAACGGAAAGATGGAGAGACCCGATACGGACAGTCATACGTCTACAGGGGGGAGGATCGGTGAAAAGCGATAATTTCACAGTGGTTGGAGGAACATTTAGCCATCCTAGCACAGCACATGTTGGGCAGTTGCAAAACGTATCAGTCGCTACCAACGCTCAGGACTGGTACATGTCGGTCTACAGGGTTTCACATTGTCACACTTGTACAAGCATCAATCAAACCCTAACGGATGGGAACCTAACAGATGTGGCATGGGCGGCGAGTGTACCTGGAACATACAGGTACTCGTTAAACCACCGAGATAGTAGATTTGACACCGGAGAAGTTGGTGGGTTCTTTGGTACAATCATCGTCATTAGTCATCCATTTACCGTACTACCAGTCCTTACAACGAGCCCCACAACAATCACCACAACGAGCCCTACAACGAGCCCTACAACGAGCCCTTCAACGAGCCCTACAACGAGCCCTACAACGAGCCCTACAACGAGCCCTACTATTCTTACAAATATGAATAGTTGCATTTGCTACGAGACAGAGCCAGGGTGTACGTACAATAGTCTGGTAAAGAATTACACGGCATGCAAAAGCAATAGTACCAGACAAACAGGAGATGGTAGCGGCTGCTATTGTCACAATGGATGCAGCGGAGTGGGCCAATGTTGTCCTGACTACGGGATAGTTTGTCTAGGGACCGACAACCCAAATGCATGTATCGATCATTATTGTACGCCTACTCCGACAAAAACCATGATCATATGTAGCACTCAGCCTCCGCATAGACAGTATGCATCATTATGTCATGCTCTTTGTTATGATCAGAATCTGACGGCAATAGGACCATGTCCTTTGACAACGATAACTGATACGAGTACAACGATAACTGATACGAGTACAACGATAACTGATACGAGTACAACGATAACTACTACAGAGTCAACCTCCACTATGATAACTACGGCTCCTCCCGCAATAGATACTAGCGGCGATAGTCCACGAAGCTCAGGACTTGACTGGTGGATTTGGCTGATTATTGCCATTACTATATTGATGATCAGCGTTGCTAGTGCGGCTCTCGTGAGATACTGCATATCGGATACACCACGCATCGGACGAGTATCAGTACATGCATCCCGACGGCGGGCGATTACATCATATGACAATGCAGCATACGAGGAAACTAAAACGGTCACTAGCGTTGCTCTGCATGACAATCCGTTGTACATGAGTCTCGACAGTGATCTGACTATATGAAACGTCCATCTTTGCTTTCTTGATTCTGTCTCCCTACAACATCAATACTAGCGACGATGAGTAAGTATGCCATTGAAGTAGTCTAGTTCAAAACCATATGGATATTGAACTAAACACGTTGCATCTCATGGCAAGATTTCCACCACCTACTGGGGGTATTGTTAAGAAGCCCCAACATGGCGACTATAAGCCATATAGAAAGCGAATCAGGAAAACCACCCGGGATCTGCTGGATGGAAAGGGTGATCTACCTGAACATGTCGTGGGTAGCTTCAGAGAGTATGTAGAGAGTCTAATACGCGTATATGAAGTCAATGATGCTCATGAAGCCTACCAGAGGGAGTACGCGGGGCTACCAGCCCCAGGAGACGAGGAGGAAACTGGTGATGTCGCTTCGGAGGAGTCGAGCATTGAAGCGACAACGCGGCTCCTATCATCACCATTGTCACCAGAGGCTGCAGTTAAACAAGGATTGGGAGTGGTTACGCACAAGAAGAAGGTAACATTGCCGGAAAAACGCCGCCGAAGAAAAAAATAAGAGCGGACACTAATGCCGAAAGCACGTACAAGAAAACGGGGCCGCACCTACAAGAAAGTCCCATGCAGTCCTGGGACTAAACGGCGGGGTCTCCAAGAAACATGTTATTCGAGTGAAGCACTAGCGAAGCTGCGAGAGATGTGGAACAGAAGACACCCAGATGTAATTATTAGTGCTACGAATCCGGGTGACATCTGGCATGCGTTAAAGAACAAACTGGGCAACGCTTGTTCTTCTGAGGTTTGTTGGTTAAAACAGAGCTTCGCCAAAGAGGGCCTACCAGAGAGCATGTTGGCATACACATTTGCACCCTTGGCACCGGATAAGTGGAGTACCAAGCCATCAACATGGTTGAACTCTGATGACATTAGCAGGGTCATGAAGCACGTGGAGCATGCAAATAAGAACTTTGCATTCTTTGGTCCAACACCGATCGACTTCGACAAACGTTTGCTCTTTGGACAGTGTGTTTGGAATGACATATGCAAACTAGACCTGCAAACACTTATCACCCAAGGGAAAACAAAACTAGGTTTCATTTTCAACATCGACCCCCACCACAAGGCAGGATCGCACTGGGTGGCTATGTATATGGACCTTAATACCGGGGAGACAACATATATGGATAGCTATGGCGTCGAAGCTCCTAAGGAAGTCCTTGCTCTATACGAGCGTCTACGCAGACAAGCCGCCGCCATTGGTCGTAAGCTGTCTTTTAATGCAATTTCACGCCGTCATCAGAAAGGGGATTCCGAGTGTGGTATGTACTCTCTTAGCTTCATTATTAACATGCTGACTGGCGATGTTGCGGCGGAGGACTTCGAAATGGAGCGAGTACCCGACAACAAAATGAGAACTCTGCGGACAAAGTATTTCAGGAAGAAAGACTAAAGAGATTGCCGATGTAACATAAATATGGACCGGGCATTTAGTACAGCCACTAACGTAGTGAATGCAGCACTTCTCCAGAAATATGGTGACCAGCGTCCGCGTATAGACTTCTCTCAGCACCAGGATGATGCTCTAAAAATGGTGCCCGCTGGAGCAAGCCCTGGCGACCAATCGCGTACTATTATTCGGTACTTAGTGGGTCTTGTCGAGAAACAACAGAAACCGACCGCAGAAGAAGTCGTTGCACATCCTTCTACCACAAGACTTAGTGATCTTCCAGGACCATCAACAACAACAACTGTCATATCAAACCTCCAGGCCGAGTATTCACCCCAGTCTATCCAACCTACGAGTGAACCTTCATTTGTCTCATGCTCTGCCCTAACCGGAAGTACGCTGCATGCTGAATTGCCCGTAGGCATGGCTTCATTTACAGGTGTGTTCATTCCTCTTCAAAGTGGTACTCTGCAACAACCATCATACTGGCCTGTTATGATCGGATCCATGGAGAAGGGAACAGATCTAACAACAAGTTCTGTCTTGCTTATCCATGAATCAGAGACAAAAGCAGGACATTACTATCGTGTGGCTAAGCCAATCATGATTGGGCCAACCAAGGCAGGGAACCAGGGAATGAAACTATGGATTAAGGGATGCAACAATAAGGAGCTGTCATTTGGTGTTGATGCATCAGTCGGTGCGAGAGTCACCGCTAGTGAAATAGCATCACAAAGGAGGATGCATCTACTGACTATCGGCGGTGGAGGTGGTATAGACACACCAGGTGGGGTTGATGTTCTTGACGATTCTGGAAATACTGTTGGAAAGACGCTTATTCTCTATAAAGGTCAGGGTGATGTGTACTCTGGTAATGAATCTGGTGGGGAGAGGGTTCTCGCTATTGAGCTTACTGGGGCAGGTTCTACCCCGGTATCTGTTTGCATAAGCGGTGGTTCACCGTGCATGATATTCTCTTAAACCTCCCATGGTTTCTTGATCTTGATCTTCCCACCCTTACTCTCGTGCAAAATACCAACGAATACAGGGTCGACTTGTCTTCCTTCTTTGGCGGCTTCGACTGCAGAGAGGTAGGATTTGATATCGTAGAGTTTCTTCGTCCCGGTCCGTAGAGCATACTTAATGCCATCAATCGTAACCTCCTGTGCACCCCAGGTGATATTACGCTTGTTGCTCGCTTCTACCGTAGCGGTATCTTCCTGGGCTATTGAAGGGACATAGGCAAGTGATTTGGGTGTTGCATCCGGGAATGCCAAGCACGAGAGACCCTCTTTCGACATAGTATCCGCATACAATGCACAGTCAATAGCCGCCTCCTTGATGGTTTTCAGTAACTCGGAGTTGATCTTCGCCTTGATTTCAGAGATTTCATGGAGGGATTCATCACTCGATACGATTACTACCGGATTGTTTCTGCTCTTGTCACTCTGTAGCATTTCCTTTGTTGCTTCCTGTCTTTGTCGCTCGCTGAAGGTCATCAAATAGAGATTCACGTTAACGGTTCTCTCCTTCGGTGGTAATGCCTGGTGACTGCAGATACGCATGGCCCGACCAATGACTTGCTCAGTACGCACAGGATGCCAGTAAGGCTCTACCAGATGAACATGTCGAACATTGTAAGTAGTGATGCCTTCGGCTCCAGAGGCTGTAATCATAAAAAGCCGAATGGCTTGACCATAAATGTTGTTCGGTGCCATCTCCCTAAGGACTGTTGCGACCGCTGGTGGTACTTTGTCCCATGCACTATTAAATGCATTCCTGATAATCTCTTTCTCTTCAGGTGTCTCAGTGCCGGTGTACAGCACGAACATTGGCTTCTCATAATCCTCACGAGGAGTAGCGACCATCCATTGCCCTGTGGCATCCTTTCCTAACTTAAATTCAGCAAACCCATTAGCGAAAAGGACCAACCGAAGAACACCTATACCTTCTATCGTGCGGAACTGAGAGTACAGTAATTGGCAGGATTTGGGGTACTTCTGTATCTCGGAAAGGATTCGGGCGAATTTCGGGGACGTGGTCTCTAGCCCTTTCGGCGATAAGTATTCTGCCGCATGTTCCTCGAGTTCCGTCAGAGCAGCCTCTATTCGATCTTCATAGTTCGTCTCAGCAAGAATGGTTATTTCTTCTCCCTCAACTGCCGTGGGTGCGCTACTTGCAGTTTTCTGTACGGCAAGTGCACTTGCGGTAGCGATGTCTTCCTCGAGCGGTGGTGTGACATCCTCTAGACTGGTACCAATGTCCTGATCCGAAGGCTTGGGGCGGGTGATTTGGGCTGGGAATACGAAGTTGC
>Ga0206682_10001770_pt1 | contig 20770 bp, 20 predicted proteins | sample M240m12015metaG_FD_155444 | JGI IMG/M metagenome (GOLD analysis project Ga0206682, IMG submission 155444) | Ammonia-oxidizing marine archaeal communities from Monterey Bay, California, United States - M2 40m 12015 | ecosystem: Environmental > Aquatic > Marine > Intertidal zone | place: USA...
ATTTTCACTCAAATATGTTATAAGTATAATATTAACAATAACTCAGAATCAGTAAGCGAGATGTTATCAATTTATGATGTATCGATATCGAGAATTATTGTGAATATTAAAAAAGGAAATCTAGATGGAATTCATTCACAATCTGCTTTTGAGGCATACTCAAAAGAAGTCTGTGCAAAGTTATGTTTGGAGTGGACTAAAACAGAATATAAAGGAGGGATGAAATTAGTGCCTGTATATATTAATAGAGATAGAGCATGTTTAATAAGTATAAATGGAGATTATGAAAGGTGTAATGATGGTAATGGTGAGTTAAAAGTATTTGAAAATAAAAATCAAGCCAAAAAATACATAGATGTTAAAGGTTCAGGAAAATTAATTCCAATGAGTTCGATTAGTGACGAAATTATTGAATATGAATTAGATAATATTATTTCTAAAGTTCGTTTCACTGGGATTCCTGTTGATGATGTATTGATAGCTGAAGAATCAGGAGAATTGTCTTCTTACGAAGAAAAAATTTTAGAAGAGTTTGTGGGCATTCATAGAAGAAAAATATCAAATTGTCGTAACATTTTTCAAATATCTGCCATTAATAGTAAACCCAGTGATCAGTTTATAGTTTGGAAAGAAATTGAGGGAAATGAAAATAAAGCAAACACAGCCTTTCGAAAGAAAAAAGCTGACTGTAAACGAAAATTATTAGAAAAAATTGAACGAGATCCAATAGTAAGATGTTCTAAGACTTTTCTGGAGCTTATTGATAGAATTTACGGAGAAGATATTTCTTTATTTGTTCAATAGAATCAGTTTAACTAATTTCGCAATATGAAAAACTTACCTAAAAAGATACTCGATAACATTCGTCTTAAAGAAAGATTGAAACTACAGCGAGAATATATTGAGAAAAATAATTTGTCTGGCGAAACACCTTTAGAGCTTCATAATTTTACGACCCCAAATGGAGATAAGATTCCTAAAGACAAAAATAATTTTATTGACTTTAATAACGTTGAATTATGAAACCAGAAGAGTTATATTCAGTTTTTGTTAAGTTTGATAAAGTAGAGAAAACAGATTTTATCTCGTTGTTATTTGAAGATTATAATTCTGATATTCTTGTAAATGCATTGAATTCAAATGCCTCAATAACTAGATTCCCAGAGTATATAAATACTGAAGAGCTCAAAAGATTTCTTTCTGATGAAGACTAAATGGTTTATACTTTTCTCGTACTTGTTTTAAAATTTATAATTTCTATTAATATAATTTGGACAGCATCAAAGAATTTTGATTTGGCCGCTAGTTATATTTCAAGAAATCTTCCAAAGGGCATAAAAGGCCCAACGATCAATGCTGTTGCTTCTTCTTTACCGGAACTGTTAATTTCATCACTTTTTTTATTTTACTATGATGACATAACTGGTTTTTCTGCAGGTTATGCAACAATAATTGGGAGTGCTGCTTTTAATATTTGCGTAATACCTGTATTGGCCTCATGGTTTTACTTTAGAAAAAGTAAGTCAACGAGTTTAAGAATTAATAAAGTTATAATTTTTCAAGATTCTATATTTAATCTAATCTCAATTATATTTTTAGGAATCGCTTTTCTTTATGGTTCTATAAGTATTTTTACTTCATTAGTTCTTATTTCAATCTACCTGATTTACATTTATTTTGTTTTCAAATTTAGAACTGAAGATGAACCAGAAAATCATAAGACTTCAAATTTAAAAGATGGAGATACAATAAAAAGAAATAAGACATTAACGTTAAATTTATTCTCATTTTTTGATAATAAAATTGACGCTAGGAGCTCTGTTATCGTTTTAGTTTTATCACTTTTATTAATTTCCATTTCATGTCATATTCTCACCTTATCTTGTGAGCAGATTAGTAGTTTAGCTGGGATTAATTTATTTTATATTTCATTTTTTATTGCCGCAATAGCATCTAGTATTCCTGATACATTTTTATCGATTTATGATGCTAAAAATGATAAAATAGATGATGCTTTTTCAAATGCTTTTGGATCAAATATTTTTGATATCTGTATAGGATTAGGCCTACCGTTATTTATTTATGTTTTATTGAATGGAAATATTTCTCTTGAAGATTCTTTGGACTCAACTAGGCTATCAAGTTACTCATCAGTTTTGTCTTCGGTGAAATCTACTTACCTTTTAATGCTTCATTCAATAATCTTATTATTTATGCTATCTTTTGTAACCTCATTAATTTATTGTCTAGGGAGATTCAATGAGTTCAAATCAATTTTAGTTTTAATTTCCTACGGAATATTTTTATATTTTTTACTTGTAATTTAATTTCTGTAACTTTATTTCCCTCTTAATAGATAAAATACCGCTATTATAATAAAAACTAAATTGATTAAGCCATTAGAGAATTAATCTTAAATTACAAATCAAATTAATAATACATTCTATGATTATTTTGACAAAAACCATGGGTATATGGTTAATTATTTATTCTGTTTTGATACTATTTAAATCTGATTTATTAAGTTTAATGAAGAGTATTTCAGAATCATCCTTATTCTTATGGGGTTTAGCATACCTTTTTTTCTTCATATTTTTATTGCTAACAAATTATGAGAGCCCAAATGATTACAATGTATTAATGACAATCATATCAGTTTTGGGAATATTAAAATCGTTTTTATTAATGTTATTTCCAGATTATTCTTTAAGAAGTATGGAAAGAATAACATTATTAGAGTTAAGAATAAGAGGTTTGTTTGCACTTTGTCTAGGCCTTTTACTTTATAGTATTTATTAATAATAGCTAGCTCTACACATAAAAAAATTACTTTAGTAACTTACTTGTTATGGTTAAAATATATAATCTATTACTTGCTTTGATTCTTTTTAGTAATTGTCAGTCTAATCAAATTGTCTTTCAGGAATTTGATAGTAAACTTGATTGTCATATGTGTCCTGGTTATTTAGTTGTTACTAAAAATAATTTATCTGATACTATAAAGACTGGGTCATGGGGTAAAGTTCAAGGTATTTATAATGTTGTAAATATTAATAATAAAGACTTCGTGGTAATTGAGTCCTCATATTTTTCAGGAGGCTGGATAGAGAGATCAATCCTTATTTTTTCAACTCAAAAAAAATCTTATTTGGACTTTGTTTTCTCTAAAAAATTTTTGGAAGTAGAGGAAAGTTATGAAGAATTAGACGGTGGTTCTCTCAAACTAAATACAATAAATAGAATCTTAGCTTTTTCATTTAAAGAAGATACATTGGTAGTTGATATAGATTCAACCTTAAGCTATCTAATAGAGCCTGCTATGGATTTAACAATAATAAGCAGTGGTTCCACTCAAGAGCGGTATCTTATAGAATAGTAAGCTATTACCCTTTTCCAATCCCCAATTATTATACTTGAATTCAAGAAAAATGTTATTTAACGGTAACATTTTTCTTTTTCTATCATTTATTGCTATAATCAAAACCTACTAAAATGAATCATGCAATTAGAGTCGCACTAGTTAGAATGGAAAAAGAATTTCAAGTCAACTCTTTGAAATTACTTATTGATGACTTGCAATCAATACACAATAAAGCTGAGATAAATTATTATCATTGGAATACTAATTTAAATAAAACTAAGTATGAATTTCAATAGACAATTCTTGAGGCTATAAAATACAGCATAAAAAAGATTGAGTTAGATATAGAAAAAAGTGTAGTTAGTTTAAGTTTTGATAAATATACTGCGCCTTAATATATTATTAAAAAGTATAACATGAAAAATAAAAAGTAACACAAAAAAACTACTAAAATGAAAAAAGAAATGTCAGAAAACGAAATGTTAATGGAAAGAGATCATCAATTGAATTCATTGCAAGGATGTATTGATAGCCTAAAAAGAATTCATTCATCAACAAAACCTGTAATATGGTGGTCCGATATAGAAATTGAATCTACCATGGAGGAATATCATGAAGAGATTACACAAACTTTTAATTATTTAAATGAAAAAATTGAATTTAAACCAAGCACTAAATCAAAGATGAAAAAAGTAATTTAAATTGTTTAATTAAGCTGGGGCATTAATCAAAAACTAGATTAGTTTTATGTGAAACGATAAGGTTAATGCTCTGGCTTAATTTAAAAAACTATAATTTATTTACTTCATCACTTTAGGTAAAGTGTTTGACTTATATGAGTAAATTAAATTTTTGCCTCGTTTTTGCTCGCTTAATAATTTTTCAAGTTTTTCTTTTAGAAAACCATTTGGATTACTCCACTTAGCTTCATAAAAATTCTTATCTAAGTTTGGCCAAGTAGGCTTAAACTTGAATGTATTATTTGTTGTTTCAAGCTTTCCAACAAAATAATTTCCTTCGGGATCTTTATGAATGAAATTCTTTTCATTGTTTATTGTATGAAATAACCTCTTATTTTTTAATTTTTTTTCTAGAAGCATTTCTGACAGACAAATGAGGATGTCTATTGTGCTATAAAAGATTGTGAGCTTAAAGTTTCTTGATAGATTTGTAGTGTTATGAGAGCCATGATTAAATAACCATCTGGTATTTCCAATATTATGTTTTAGTGCTATTGATCTATTCTCTTGATATTCTAAAATATATCCGTCAAGTTTCTTATTATTTGGTTTAATGTATAATCTGCCTTCTAAAAAATCCAATTTTTTGTTTTTTGATTCTTCATTAGCTAAGCATACCGGAAATAAGTCTCCATTTGTTTTTATAAATTGTTCAATTATTGTTCTTATCTCATTTAGATTAATCTGAATTTTATAGTCATTTTTCCGATAAAGTATCTCTCTTAGTATTTTATACTCCTCATTGCTCTTAATAAACTGTTTAATTTTTTGAAAATCTGTATATTTTTTATTCTCACTATTTTCATTAATAACTTCTTTTATATATTCAATATGTTTGTCAATCTTGGCCGAGTCTCCAGACTTTATAAGCCAATGGTCTGTAATCTTTTTAATGATTGCTAAAGTATCTTTAGGAACTAAATGTTCAGGACTATTAGTAAACATGATTATTGGAATGTTTATGTTCTCATTACTTAATAACTCATCAAGACTTGCAATTGTTATGTTTACTTCAGCGTTACCACCACTTTGATCTTTAATGTCAAGTAGTATACAATCACACTTATACCAATTATTTTTTAGCCAGCTTTTTGCCTCTTGTCCATTTTGACATTTCTCAATTTTAAAATCGGCTTTTTCAGATGGGGTAATGTAATCCTCTTGGAACTCATCTGTAAAAATATCATCATCAATCCAGAGTATTTTGTTTTTTTCCATGAATAGGTAATTCAATAATATATGTACAGCTAAACTTACCATTTCTATTTTTGATATCAAATTTACCACCTGAGGAATTCACAGCATTGTTTATTATTGAGCCACCTTTCCCTTTTCTTTTTATTATGAATTGTTCTTTGGTTATTTCTCCCCAAGGAATCCCATTGTTGGAAAAGATCCATTGAAACATATTATCATTTTCACGTATTTCAATTTTAATTCCTTTATCATCAACTTCGCTGTGTTTATAAAAGTTAGTGATAATATTATCATAAATTTTCAGAAAAGTTTGTGCATCAATTTTTAATTGATGGTTTTTTAATTTTTGATTGAAGTGGATTTTAATATCAGGATGGCATTCCTGAATGTCAGATGTTAATTCATCTATTGAGTAAGGTTTAGGAATAGATTCGTAGGACATTTTATTTAAATAAGCCTCTATTATTTTTATTTTGTTTATTAATCTTTTTTCATTGTCTTTGCCAACTAGTTTATATAATCTATTAATGTGATTTTTTAGATCATGATTAATGTCATTAATTATAGATTTAAATTCATCCTTAGCTTCATTCTCATTAAACTCATATTTCTTGTTTAACTCTCCAACTTCTTCTTCATAAAGATCTCTTTTTTTCTTGTTAATTATTGAATTTTGACTTTCCTTAGATGGTAATTCAAAACGAAAGTCTAGAATAGAAAAATCATTATTTTCATTCTTCATTAAGTATACTTTAAACTTACCGGTGGTTAGGGTGTGGATTAAAAAATCTTCAGTTAGTGGTATATCTTTTTTAAGATTAAAAACTAAAAAATATTCTTTTAGAGCAAATAAATTATCTCTTCCCTCAATGATTCGAAACTTTTTTAAATCATTTTGATTAAACACAATAGATTTTGATTCTATAGCTACTAAGTCATCACTTTTGTATTGGCTTTCACGTAAATTAACAAGTTCTATATCATCAATTTTAATCCTAAAGTTAAATAAATCAGCCTGTCCATTAAGTTTATCTAAAATCTTAATTTCATCATTGCTTTCTATAAGATTAGTCTTATTTGCATTTTGCTCGATGATGTCTCCAAGTCTTTTTTGATAATCATAATTTTTATAAATATATCGTTGTAAATCATAAGAGAAGTTTTTGTTCTCTATTTCTTCTTTAGAAATAAATAAACCTTTTTTGTCATTAATAAAGTCATTGAGACCTATATAGCTCTCATCTGGGCTGTAAAATATATTCTGGTTAATTAGTTCGCCTTGAGATTGGTAGTAAACTTTATTTTTCGAGAGTAGACCAATTTTAATTTTACTTATTGGGGTTTCTGAAATTTCTTTTTGTATATGTTTGGAGCTTAATCCAAGAGCTATATAAGGTCTTGGTAGCCCTTCATCTGCAATTTTACTATCCAATATTCGAGAGAAGAAATCATCATTTTCTATCTTTAGAATATATTTAACCAGATTCGAATATATTAGAATTCGCCTTATGTAATCATGTTCTTGGTCATCTTTTGATAAAAAATATTCAGGTAAAATTATAGTCCCTCTAATTTCAACTTTTGAGCCCCATGCAGCCTTACAAAACTCCTCTAAAAAAGGAGAGTATGCTTTCTGAGGAATAAAAGATTCAACATCATAAAATTCATCATCTAAATTTTGAAGCTCATAATTTTCGTAAACCCCTTCAGTCCCATCAAATATTGAAAGCCATTTAGTTGAGTTTTCATCTTCTGAAAGTGGTATTAAGCCTTTATATGCCTCGATTTGATGAGGGTACTTATTATTTACAAAATTTAAATTATCTGAGCCAAATTTTAAATATGATTTTATATTTGATACAATATAATTGTAACCATCGATTGTATTGTTATTGTATTTTAAGCCAGAGTTGATAAATATTATTTGATGATTAATTTTATCAAAGTGATTAATTATTTCATCACTATTGACGTATGGGAAAATACAGTCTTCATTAATTTTATCTATCCCGCTGAGACTTTTTAAGATTTTAATTAGATTAGTTTTTTCTGCATTTGGATCTAATGATATAATTGAACGAAATGGAATCCAATGATAAACATTAAATTGTTGGCTTAAAAAAAAACTATAATTCCTGTTGTAATAGTCAAGTAAATCAACAAGGCTAATTGAAGTATATTTGTCGGTCTTATTTTGCCATTCTCTCCAAAGATTAACAAGTTTTTTAATATTTGGTGCAACATCAGAATATATTGGTGATGACAATAATATTTTATTATATGCAATATTTGATGTTAATATTATATCATTAAATATTTCAATTACTTTTTCTGCTTGCGGAGATAAAAATTTAATTTCATTGCCAGAAATCTCAATAAACTTTTCAATTTCTGATTTAAATTCACTTATGGTTTGATTTTTCAGTTTGAAGGTCTTTCCATCAATTTTAACTTCACCTTTTTTAAATAAAGCATTATAGTCAGATGCTTTAAATGAGTATAAAATTTCTAATAGATTATGCCCTTTTTTAAACCCATGATTTATGTAATTGTTAAACTTATCATCTGGCTTATAATATATTCTTTTACCTCCTTTTACAGGAAAAGAAAGTTGTTCAACTAAAAGATCATCAAGATTTAGCTCATAGATTAATGTAAATAGGAATAATAAGTTTCGTTGAACAACATTATCAGGCGGTCGTTTGTTAAATTTCATTCCTGAATATAGCCTGTCATGTCTGTACTGATTTCTTGAAATTTCAAATTCGCGTAGATAAAAATTATTTACCCATTTTTTCATGTGGCCATTGTCAGGCTCATAATCTTTATGATTATGGTCACCATAGTAATTCTTATCAATTTCATAATAAATTTCTTCTATACAGCTATCAATGTCTTCTATTAATAAGTGCAGCGCTTTTTTACTCATATTAAGTGGATGTTATGTAAATCAATGTAAAAGTATTGTATAGTTTATACCTTTTTGTGGTAAGCTAGTTAATTTTGTATGCCTGATGTGTATCCTTTATCTCTTGAATAATTTCTTCTCTGAGATTTTTTGGTTCTACAACTATTATATTGGCAGAGAAGGATTTTACAAATTGTTTTAATTCTCTTGTAATAATAAAATTGTCGTAGGTTAAATATGTATGCTCTTTATCTGCTTTTTCTTTTGGTAAAATCTTATCCACTATGGGTTTTGTTTTTATATAACCTATAAAATTATTTTTCACTTTTAAGACAAGTTTATCGTATTGAACATTTTCCCAATCGGTTATAGAGGGTCCATATGAATGATCTAGAAGCTTTTCAATATTTATTTTAGTTTGTTCAAATAATACCTCATCATCTAGAATTTCTACTTTTTTGATTCTATCAAATGAATAGTTGTTTATTTTTTCTAATCTTTCTGTTTCAGGAGGGTTGTTGTGTTTATTAAGTTTAGCTATTACAAACCATCTATTGTTGTATTCAAGAATAATGTAGGGACTTATATGTTGAGAGTATGGTTTTTTACCAAAGGGTTGGTATTGAATTTTAATTACTTTTTCTTGAGCTATAGCTAATCGTATTATTGGCAAGAAATCATTTAGAGGTTGCGAATCGTCATTTAGGCTGAAAATATATTTTGAGTCCAACCTAATACATTTTTTTAGGTTTTGATTCAATAAATGTCCTAGACCTTGATTCTCAATTACATCTTTTAGTACTTCAGTTATGTCCTCTGAAAATTTGTCAATGCCTGATATTGATTCTATATATTCAATGAATGGGATTAAGTCTCTAGATACTTTATAGCTGAGTGAATCGTCAAATATTGAAATTGAAGATGATTTATATCTAAAGAATTTTTCATTACTTCTTCGTGTTTGAATTTCGACAATATCTTCATTATACTTTTCACCTAACGCCTCAGGCCAAAAATTACTTCCATTAAAATCATTATTAATGATCGAATCAAGTAGTTTTCTAACAGTTTTAGTGCTTACCTCTGCATATTGAGATAATTGTCTTATTGATACAAATTCTTTACTCAAGCATGAGTCAATTATTTTCATTGTTTTTTTTGTGTCTGTTCTCATAAATTTATTTAAAGCTATATGTTGATTGGTAGTTTGTAACCAAAAAGTCTAATCTATAGATTAATCTTGCAACAAACAAGTATATGGAAAGAATAATTTATGCAGAGTATGTTGAGAATTTAATTAATGAACACGTTATTAATTATTACCTGAATTTAGGATTAATTAGTGCTCACGTAATTTTAGAATAAAAGCATCATGTCAGATAAAGTTTCAACTTTTTACACACTCCTTACTTTTAGAAATGGGAAGGCACCACTAATGAGTTTGTTTATGAATGATAATAAAATTTGGTTTATAACAAGGCTTTTAAAACCAAATAATTATGTGATATTTAGAAGTGAATCTGATGATTTCATTAGATTTTATTTTAATCTTATAAGTTTAACTCAACTTATATCCGCTTCTGTCAATGGAACTCTTTTTTTACAAAAACATCATAAAGTGAGTCCTTTACATAAGGATGTATTTGATTATAGTATTATATTTTTTGGATGCAATAAGATCAGTGATTTTGATGTAAAAATGAGAAGAGATTTTCAGTATAACTGCGTAAAACATATTGATTTTATTAAAGCTATATCTAATTAGCATATTAGAAGTTAAAGTTCTATTCTATCTTTTATTTTTGCTTCAAGTTAACATAGTAATTACTATCAAACCTTAAGTTTAATTTATAATTCAGTAGTATATGAATAACATTTCAATAACATTTCAAAGAGTTTGAAACTTTATTTTGACTTATGCAGAAGAATTATACGAAGCCAAGTTTGTCTATATAACCAAGTGTAATAACTCAATTTATGATTAACCATTTTAATTTATAACAATGAAAGAAGAAAACATTTTTAGTGTAGATAACACTTCAATTTTAGACATTCAATGTCAAGGCGCAATAACGGTAGCCAACCTTAAACATAATTCCATAAAAGCTGATCTTATTAGTATTCATAAGGCCATTGAAAATAATCTGGTAATTGTTAAAGAGATAGACGGAGAGGAAAGTGTCAATCATATTGAAGTAATAAATAAATCAAACTCACTTATTTTAATACTTGATGGAGATATATTAAAAGGTGCAAAACAAAATCGGGTGTCTAATACTTCCATATTAATAGATTCCAAACAAAAAGTTATAATCCCCGTGAGCTGTGTTGAGCAGGGTAGATGGAGATACAATTCTAATAAATTTAGTTCTTCTAGTGAGATTGCTCATAAAAAAATACGAGAACAAAAAAATCGAGATATCTATTCAGCCAAGTTGATTCACAATTCTACATTTGAGGCAAATCAATCAAATGTTTGGAATAGCGTCAGTCATTGTTCCATGGATCTTTGCTCTTCGTCTCCCACATCATCTCATTCAGATGCTTTCGAATCAAACAGGAAAAAATTTATTAAGATGACTGATAGTCTTAAACCCAATAATGATGCAAATGGTCTGGCATATTTTATTGACGGTAAACTTATGGGAGTTGAAATTTTTAATAATAATCAAATTTATAGCGATTATTATGATAAAATGAAGATGGCAATTGCAATGGAAGCCGAGATTAAATCTAAAAAATCATCAACTAATCAATCAGTTAATAATTATGATGCCTTTGAGGCTATTTGTTTAGCTTCTAATAATTACAATAATAATCTAGATAGGGTAATCAAATCTAAAGGCGTTTGTTTGGGAGAAGAGCATAGGCTTATTACAGATGTTGATAATTTGTCTAGAAATTATTATGATCTTACATATAATACGAGCACAATTCATCAATCTATTTTAATTTCACAAGATGATGACGGTCAAGATGGAGAAGAGACTAAGGATGTGAATATCCCTACCGATAGAAAAAAATGGCATTTGTTTGGTTAAGTAAGTCTGAGCATCTAGTTTAATAGGTGCTTGGATTTTTTTTATTTAGATATAATTTATTTGTGTTATTATTTTCAGAAGTATTAAATTATTATCCAATAAGATGTCATATAGAAATAGAGATTCAAATGTTGAAAAGGAAATAAGTAAATTTCTTGATTATTATTTTTATCTAAATACGTTTAAAGATTTCATAAGGTATCACGATAAGACAAATCAATTACTTGGTAAGGACGTATCTGTAAATCGTTAACAGAAGTTGGACTCTAAATTTATACCTCTTTGTGATGCTGGAGATAGAAGTAGTCGGTCAACATTTTCAAGGAACAAATACTTTGGTTTTTTTAGATATTTTCTTTTTTAGAATAGTGTATATGCTCCACCACAAAACTCCTTTTTTACCAATTAGACCTTTCGAACTCTTTAGAGTGGTAGCTTCAGAATAGTCTTGACAAGGAAATCCTCCAACCAGAAGTTAATGATTCGGTATAGATTTAAAGTTATTTTCTATTACCTTTTCAATATCTTCTCCTGAATGATTAGCATTAGGCGATCTATTTTTATATACTAATTAGCATGCTGAGCCTTCGTCTATGGTTCCCATTGGTTAGACCAAACAACTTCATAGGGGGCGGTATAATTTTTTGAATAATTTGAACTTCAAGACTTTCCATTGAAGCTCTCTAGGCCAATCCTGAATCCGCCAACGCCAGCATGTAATTCAAGAACTCGTATTTTTTTCATGAAATTTATTTAAATCCTAAACTTATAATATTTTTAGTGGTTTTAAACAGATTATTTGTGTTTGATTATTAAAAAATCCCCAATATTTAACATTCATCAAGAGTTACTTAAAATATGCCAACCATTCCTACCAGGGCAAGGTTGATTGTATGTTAAACAACCTTCTAAAAACAATAAGTTAATCCGTTTTTTTGATGCTTTTATTATGGCATAAATTGTCATAAACAACTATTTATTATCTTAAAAATACATCAAGAGTAATTTTGAGTTATAGATTCAGCAATTAGCTAAAATATTTAAGTAACATTTTTGTAAATATTACATATATGAAAGAGCTTTATTTGAGAATTAATAATTTTTATTATGGAAGAAAAAGATGGGATTAGAATAGTGTTTAAAGAATTTTATTCTAACGGAAACCCAAAGTTCCTTTATCAGGAAGACGAAGATGATGTTCAACAATTATTCGTAACAACTTGGTATGAGTCTGGACAAAAAAGAAAAGTTGTATCATATTGTCATGGAAATATTTCTGAGTCTGTTTGGTTCCCAAATGATCAATTGATGTATAACAAAGAACACACCATTGATCCGTATTCAAATTATACTTATCAAGAGTGGACCCAAAAAGGGCGGTTAATTAGTGAATACTTCAGTGGTGATGTTCTCGATATAGGTATAGAGTCTGAATCAAAACAGTACTATTCAAATGGTCAGTTATCTCATCATTCTAGACAATGGAGTTTAGATCATGCTAGTGGTGAATTTCAAAAGGAATGGTACAAAAATGGACAATTAAAAAGTAAAGGCAGTTTTCTAGATATTGAATGTCAAAGATGGTATAGCAATGGTCAGCTACAGTATATTAGTTTTCGTAAAAAAAATACTGTAATTAGGAGGTCTTGGTATTCTAACAATAGAATTAAATCATACCAAGAGTTTACTTATGACCCACAAGGCGGTAGTGATTCACTTGGAGGATATACCAAAAAAGTAGGAATTCATAGATTTTGTGACAAGGATGGAAACATTATTTCGCAGAAAAAATACCCTAATGAATATTGGAATGATGAAGAGGATATTACTGAGCTAAATGATAATATCTGATATTTAAATCTTCCCTTATGTCATCTTTCTTGTACATATTTAGCGAGTTTAACTCCTTTTGATACTTCAGTTGCATATGAATCTTTAATGCCTGCTGCGTAGCATAACTCAGCAGAAGAAAATTTTCCTGCAATTATGTGATTGAAGTATCTAATTCCAAATAAATGAATCATACAAACCTTGAACCCCTCTGGGGCATTTTTGTACATTTTTTTTAATTCTTCTCCTAATTCAAATACGTTCATAGTGTTTGATTTTAATTTAATTAATTTTGATCGATGTCAGGTAATTCTAAAAGATCAGAGTTGTCTAGTGCACTACCTGCAATACCTTTAATAGATCCAAATAGTACCGATAGGTTTTCTTTAACCACCCATATTTGCTTTTCTCGCTCCTTCCAAATCTTGGTCATTGCTGTTTTCTCCTTAGCCAGTTGGGTGTGCATGTTTTGATAATTTTCAATTATTCTAGTTATCACTTGAACGAATTCATTACTTGTTAGATAGTCATACAAGAGCTCCATTTTCTCTCCTTTATTAACTTGGTTTCCTTTCGTTAATTGAATCTTCAATAAACTCTCTCTTAATACTAAAGAAAGACTTTTTACTTCATGAAAACCACATATCCAAACACCATCTACCATTCCAAATCTATCCATCCCATTAGGCATTGTTTGAGTTACTAAAACAGGAATGTCTGCATTACACTTCATCTGATCTTGTTTTAGCTTTTCAATCCATCCATTTGAGAATGTCTTAGTTTTTTTACTCTCATAGACTATTTTGCCGCAAATATTTTGTGATGAATTTATCACTGTTTGAATACAGTCCGCTCCTTTAACTCCTTTTGGAACCTCATCTATTTGGTCAAAAGGATATTCGTGTTCAAGAAGAGACTCTATGGCTAGCTCCTGAACTTCTCCTTGAAGCTGAATTGATCCTTGCCTTGCTTTTCTTGCACTTTCTTCAGCTTGTTTTGCTGCATCTTCAACTTTCTTCTGCCATTGAGCTCTCTCCAATGAGAATTTTTCTTGTTCTTTTTTTACGATTTGCTCCTCAATTTTACTTTGCTCTTCCAGCAATTTCTTATCCATTTCCAATTGCAGGTCTTGCTCTTTTCTATTGAGTTCTCTTTCTTTTTTTAGCACATCAACCTTTTCTCTTTTGAGCGTTGAGTTTTCCTCGAATTGCTTTTGATTTTCCTTTTCAAGTTCTTTTATTTGAGTTTCTACAGATTTTGTTGCTTGTTGTTGCATCTTAGATTTCTCATCTTCTAATGCATCTTTTAATTTTTTATGAAACTCTGCTTTGTAGTGCTTTTCTATTTGACCACTTAAAGCCTCATTTACATTGAAACTAGTTCCGCAGTTAGGACATGATATTTGCTCGCTCATAATTTTGTATATTAAATTTATACAACAAACATACTTAGAAGTTTATACTTTTAAGTTACAAACTAAATATATGAATTTTAATTTCACGGATAATTTTTTTGAGAAATTTAGATACTATGATATAGAAAGATTTGAATCTGAATTTCCTTTTCAAAATATTAATAGAGATAACAGGGGATCTGTCGCAATAGTCTAAAAACTACTAAATTTTACATTTTTCTATAAAAACTGAAAAGATTAAAGTGATAATTATTAGATAGTCAACTTTTTTATTGAATAGTGATTTAAGTGAAAAATGGTCAAAAAATAATTAATGCTACAGAACCCTGCATGCCTCATATAAATAAAATTATTTTCGGTTTAGTGTAACTTTTTTTAATTGCTTTCATCTATAGTTAGATATCAATAATTAAAATAACAAAATATAGAGGTATGACCACATTAAGAGTTGCAAACAGATTTAGAACAAACCCACTAAGTCATCAAGATGGTGGCGCAGAGGTATTAGTAATCTATAAAGACGGGAGTCGTTTTTTGTATGATAAGGTTAAGTTTCCTGTATATTATGTTGCGAAAATTTGCCCAGAAGATATTGAACATGGTTCAGTAGTAGAAGTTTATGCCGATGGCGTGTCTGTGGATATGAGTCGTATTAGACAAGCAGCCAAAAAATATTTAAACTAGTAAAACCAATTAGATGAAAAAGTATAAAAAAGTTGAAAGGAAATGGGTTAATGGATTCCTCAAGTCAGATTTTGTAAAAGAGGGGAGCCTTAATCAGGATTTAGCAAAATCAATTTTCAGAGGTCAAGGAAGCTTGCCAGATTCTGTGTCAGTTTATAGTGGTGGCTTCAGAGCTTATGCAAATAACATTGAAGATACACTAAAATATAAAGAAGGCTTGTTAAAGTTTTTGGCTCTAACTGGTATCTCTATATCCTTGGATAAATTGAACGAATTTATACTTGATGGAAATGAAATTAAAGACATTGTTAGAAGAGTTCATTATATTTTCAAAACTCTTTTTTATGCAAATCATAAATTCAATGTGAATGACCCATTTAATAATAACTATGGAGATATTAATTACCTACTTAGAATTGAATTGGGGAATGATAATAGCGAAAGCAGTCCACAATTATTTGATGATTTAAGTTTAGACGAGTTATATAATAATTACTCTAAACTTCCTGATAATTATGAAGAGGATGAGATCGTCAAACACTTATTTGATCGAATAGAAAACTCCAATGAGTCAGTTTTTTTAACTGGTAAAGCAGGGACGGGAAAGTCAACTTTTGTTCACTATTTTACAACTAAAACAAAGAAGAAAACTCTTCTTTTATCATTTACGGGAATTGCATCAGTAAATATCGGTGGTCAGACAATTCACTCTTTTTTTAGGCTGCCATTTAAGCCACTGCTCCCTCGGGATAAAGAAATTACAAAGTTTAAAGACCATTGGAGTAATAAGAAGATTGTTCAGAGTGTAGATACTATTGTTATTGATGAGGTTTCAATGCTTAGATCAGATATATTAGAAGCAATTGATTATTCATTAAGAATAAATGGAGGGAATCCTGACTTGCCTTTTGGAGGTAAGCAGATGGTATTTATCGGTGATGTATACCAATTACCTCCAATAGTTACTTCAGATAGCATTGAACAAGAGTTGTTTAAATCAATTTATGCTAGTGAATATTTTTTTGATGCACCTTCTTTTCAAACACTAAATCCAATAAAGATTGAGCTTACGAAAGTACATAGGCAAAAAGATTCAGTTTTTATTGAAACTTTAAATAAGGTAAGAGACTACTCTATTATTCAGTCAGAAGTTAATGATATAAACGATAAATGTTTGAGGAGCGATTTAGGTGAGGGTCATGAATTAGAAATTATGCTCACTTCTAATAGATTTATAGCAAGGACTGAAAATGCAAAAAGATTAGAGTCTTTACCTAATTTGAGTTTTATATTCAATGCAAATATTTCTGGAGAATTTAATTCTGATAGGTTTCCTGCTCCACTTAACTTAAAATTAAAAAGAAATGCCCAAATAATGTTTGTCAAAAATGACAATGCAATTGATGCGCGAAGATGGGTTAATGGGTCTATTGCTACAATTGAGTTCCTTTCAGACGAACTAATCGAAGTTAAATTAAAAGATGGGTCGATTCATGAGATTAAAAAGGAAGTCTGGGAAAATAGAAAATTCAAATGGGATAAAAAGAAAGGTGAAATAACTTCTGAAATTATTGGAACCTTTGAACAATTCCCGATTAAGTTAGCCTGGGCAATTACGATACATAAAAGTCAAGGTTTAACTTTTGAAAACGTTAAAATCGACTTAGGTACAGGAACATTTGCTAATGGGCAATTATATACAGCATTAAGTAGATGTAGATCTATGGAAGGATTGAGTCTGGTGAGAAGGATAAATTTGACTGATATAATTAAAGATCATCGTATCTCTGATTTTAACATGTTGATTAATCAAGATCAAGAGCTTTTGGTTCATGTTTAATCAATTCATTGGTTCTGTCGCATTAATCTAAAAATTACTAAATTTTACGTTTTTTTATAAAAACTGAAAAGATTAAAGTGTTAATTATTTGATATTTGTACCCCGAAGCCATCTAAAACCCTATTTGTAGCTAATTGATTATAAATGGAATACGAATCAAAGTAGAATAGGGGTCACTAATTTGACACTATTAAGTACTATTTTTTGTTTTGAAGATAAAATAGTTTTAAGAATCGGTTTCTTATAAAGATATATATGTGAAGTAGTAAAGAATTGAAAGTATTACAAACACAACGATATTAAATTTTTGAAATTTCAGAGTAGTACTTATTTCATATTCTAATTGATTCTTTTTTGAGTCAATTTCATCTTTCAATCTTTTCTCTAAAGCCTCAGTAATTTCTTCGATGTTTTTATTATGATTATCAAATAAAGCATTGATTTTTGACTTTTCTTCCTTTAAATAATCTTGATGAGTTTTGATCATTTTCTCAACTTCCTTTTTTGCAACCTCATTATTTTTTGCTCCAATTTCGAGATTTGAATTTGTTTCACGTTCTAATTTTTCAAAATTTTCTTTTAAAGAGCTAATCTTTTTTAAAGATTTTAATTCAATTTCAAGATCGGAAATAATTGAAGTTACTTTTTTGTGTTCAGACATGGATTTGATCGTTAATTTTTTTAATTTTTTTAGTTATATTTTGGTGCCATAGTGATTCTAGTTTTTTGTTAGGTATCTTATTTAGTAGATTCTCGAATATTTCATCTTTGTAATTACATACGAAGAGCAATGAGTTACAAAATAAATATTTTTGATTATCCTCATAAGTTGATAAAATCTTGAAGCAATAATTGAATATTTTTTCTTGTTTATCATTAGAATATTCTTCTGTAATTATAGTGAGCGCTTGCTCTAATCTATTTTTACCATCAATATTTTTAAATTCATTAGTTGCTATTCTTGATAAACCACTAATTAGGTTTAATGGAGTTATGTTCAAACTTTCCATTATTCTATTTAGTCTTTGTATGGCTATTTCTCTGTAATCGCTAGAATTTAGAAAAGTTCTATTTCGATCGTCTTTTTCATAAAAGAAATTAAACCATAAATCTATGTTATCAGGGGTATCTATAACTTGTTGAAGAGCCTTAAAATTATCGTCATTACTAAAATAATCTTCAATTATATTTTTGAATTTCTTAGCATCAATTTCATTTGTTACAACCTTATTACAGGTTTCGTAAACATTTCTCAGTGATGTTTTACGATTATAAACAAATTTCTTATTAATCCATTTTAGATAAGTCTCTATAATCTCTGGTCCAGTTTCATCATCTTTAAATTTAAATTCAAAATCAAATTTGTGTATGTAGTCAAAAATATTTTTTTTGATAGATTCTTTTTCAATTTGTCCTTTTTTAATGGTGTAAATTTTGAATTTCCCTCTATAATAAATACTCCAATCCTTTACTATACCCATAGTATATAATCGGAATAGATTTTTTTCAAATCTATTTTCTAAATCATTTGTAGGTTCTGAGATTACACTTAAAATTTTTTCCCTATCAAAAATTAAATTTTCGCTTTCTTCGTTATTAATAGAATTTATGATTTTTGTTAAATCACTTGTTTCGGAATCAATTTGAAGAGTACTCCCCTTTAGAAAGTAAATATTTTGGTTGAGATCATTTTTAAGACCTCTCATTAATATCTCCATTTCATCTTTTTGGGTATCTAAATTGAAAATCTTATTAATCGTATCATCACGATCTTTTTCTGGTGAAAATAGTACATAACAATTTGCTTTATTATGCTTGAAATAATTTTTATCTCTACCTGCTCTACCTGCTTCTTGATAAAGTGATTCCATAGACATTGGAATGCCATAATGTATAGTGAAGTGGATGTTTTTTTTGTTTACACCCATTCCAAAGGCTTTGGTTGCAACTATTAACGGGCACAAATTAGATTTGAATTTAGACTGAATATCGCCTTTATTGAATGTTAAATTGTTTTTTGGTGGTTTTGATGCATAACTATTAGAGTTGATGTTGAAATGAGTATTAATTCGGTTTGATAAATCATGACAGCCTAAAGTTGTTCTGTTTGAGCCAGCCGCTTGAGTAAAAATTACTCCAGCTTTTTTATATTTTCCTGTTTCTCCTTTTTTAAAGACATTCTCTTCTGAATTAATTTTATCGAGAATTTGTATGAGATTTTCTTCTTTACCACTTGAGCTGTCTATTATATGAAAATTGAGTTCTTTCCTTGAAAATTCATTAGGTTGAATTAGGTTTTCTGATTCCACTTCAAGAGAAATCTTAATATCAGTTAAAACATTATATGATGCAGTTGCTGTGAGTCCAACAAATATTGTATTCGGACAATATTTCTTGATAGTATCTATTAATATTAAATAAGATGTTCTAAAGTCATGTCCCCATTCAGACAAACAATGTGCTTCATCAATTATGGAATAGCAAATTTTAGTGCCCAGATTATTATCCAGCATTTCTCTAAATTGAGGGTCAAGATATCTTTCTGGACTTATGAATGCAAATAAGACTCTCTTGTTTTTTAATAATGATAATTTATGTTCTTTTTCAATTTGTCCTTTACCACTATTTATAGAGGCAACTCTAGAAATTCCAAAATCTTTTAATTCTGCTTCTTGATCATCCATTAGAGAAATGATTGGACACACAACCATGCTTATTGCAGGTTGTAAAATACAAGCTAGATGGAAACATAAACTCTTACCAGATCCAGTTGGTAACAATCCAATAGTATTTTTTTTGGATAATATCTTTTTAATGATATCATACTGCCCAAGATTAAAAGAAGGAATATTGTTTAAATTGAAGAAGATATTATTTGCTAACCATAGCAAATTTGATTCTAACTTTTTATTGTTTAGTTCTTTAAAATTATATTTAATGGGATCAGTTATTGAGAGTTCGAAGTAGTCAATTTCTGACGATATTTTTTCCGAGCTTGATGCTTTTTCTAAATAACACGATCTAATTAAGTGAATATTTTTTTCAGCGTACTTTAAGTACTCTTCGGAGTATTTATTAAGAATAGAAATAGAAACACTTATTTTATTTGGAGGTAATTGATGAATAGTTTCAAATTCATGGATTATTATTTTTGGTTTATCTAATTTAAGATTTCGGAGGAATAATAATTTCTCAAGCCAAATAAATAGGTCCTTAATGGCAATTTTAGGATCAAATTTAATATCATCAAAGTGTAAGTTTAAGTTCCAAACTTTGTCTGCTAATGAAAGTTCTCCTCTAATCAATAACTCTATGACATACAATTGAAATCTAATAATTCCTACAAGTTCTAATTTTTTTTCATTTTTGTTTGTTTGATTATCGTAGTAACTAGTGAAAGGAGCTAATTTTAGTCGCTTTTTAATATCAGAGATACTCTTTTCGAATAGTTCATTTTTTTCTCGCCAATCTCTAGTTTTAATTCTAATTACATTAACCTTATTTTTTTCTAAAAAGTTGTCTCTCTCTTCATCAATTTTAATATCCACATCATTATCATGTTGTGATCCATCAATTTCTATTACTAGTTTTGCTTGTGGTATAAAAAAGTCTACTTGTTGGTTATTCTCAAAATACTTTTCAGATTTTGTAATAGATTCAAAAGAATTATTCCCATTTCTTGAAATATTACACTCAGGTATTATTATATTTTTTATAAATGGATACTCAGGAAATAGAAGATCTAATTCATTATA
>Ga0206682_10001771_pt1 | contig 20756 bp, 16 predicted proteins | sample M240m12015metaG_FD_155444 | JGI IMG/M metagenome (GOLD analysis project Ga0206682, IMG submission 155444) | Ammonia-oxidizing marine archaeal communities from Monterey Bay, California, United States - M2 40m 12015 | ecosystem: Environmental > Aquatic > Marine > Intertidal zone | place: USA...
AAGACCATTTCCTTGCGATTAATACTAGGACAAGGATTAAGGCTGTTTTAAGTGTTGCGGTTTTAGGGGGGTGTTGTTAGGGGAAAGTTCGTAACGTGGTTGGGGATTATTATGACTCACTGTACCATACCCTGAGGGTGGGACGCGGGAAACATGTAACTTTCCATTTATTTTTCACTTAAAATAAATATCTTGTATTAGCTGTTGAGATTTTGTATTTGATCCTAATGGTTATTATTCTTTGATAGGAGTTGTGTGCAAATAGTGTGCAAGTGAAGAAACCAAAAAGGGACTACATTTCTGTAATCCCTTTGTTTACTAGTTGGCCTACTAGGGCTCGAACCTAGACTCTTCTGAACCAAAATCAGACGTGTTGCCAGTTACACCATAGGCCATTAAAATGTTTTGCAAATTTATATTAAACTTTTTTGTTGCCCAACTATTCGTTTCAAAAATCTCTCAAACTAAATTAAAGGCTAAAAGCCTTATTTTTTTATATAATTCATACATTCGTGAAACAAAAATTATCCATGTCCATCAACACTTTTCAATTGTGGAACCGTAGTTTTGGTTGGGGCGTATTCACTATTGCCCTTTTGACTTTCGTTCTAACCGTCGAACCTACCGCCAGTTTCTGGGATGCAGGAGAGTATATTGCTACTGCTGCCAAACTTCAAGTGGGACACCCTCCAGGCGCGCCCCTATTCCAAATGATAGGAGCATTCTTTGCTTTATTTGCTACTTCCCCCGAAAACATCGCCCTAATGGTCAATCATATGTCTGTTTTCTCCAGTGCTTTTACCATATTATTCCTGTTTTGGACATTGACCCTTTTAATGAAAAAATTACCTGCTTTCGAATCCTTGGAAAATAACCGAGATCGTTTGACCTTTTTTGGTAGCGCCGCAGTTGGTGCTTTGGCTTTTTGTTTTTCAGACAGTTTTTGGTTCAATGCCGTTGAGGCTGAGGTCTATGCGATGGCTACTTTTATCCTCTCTTTGCTTTTTTGGCTGGGATTACGATGGGAGCAAGACATGAATACAGCCCGAGGAGACCGTTGGTTACTTTTGATTTCGTTTATCATTGGCCTGTCTTTTGGGGTCCATTTTATGGGACTTTTGACGATTCCTGCTATAGGGATGATCTATTATTTCAAGAATACTCCAAAAGTAACCTTTAAAAGTTTTATTTGGGCCAACCTGATTTCTGTTGCCATACTCCTCTTTATATTTAAATTATTATTACCTACAACCTTGGCATTTTTTGGAAACGCAGAGGTTTTCTTTGTAAATAAAATGGGGCTCCCCTTTAATAGTGGTACGCTGATTGCAGGTTTGAGTTTCGCCCTGTTTTTTTATTACTCTTTGCGCTACACCCAGCGTCAAAAATGGATCAATGTCAATACTGGTATTTTGTGTGTTCTTTTTGTTTTGGTGGGTTTTTCCTCATGGCTAATGATTCCAATTCGCGCCAATGCCAATACCGTGATCAATGAAAATTCCCCAGCCGATGCCCGCGCGCTTTTGGCCTATTACAACCTTGAGCAGTACCCCGAAACCCATTTGTTCTATGGTCCCTTGTTTTCTGATATCTATGTCGGTCAGGATCAGACCGAACCCTATGTTGACGATAAACCCAAATACGAAAGAGATTATAAAACGGGAAAATATATCATTGTCAATCATTGGGAGAGAGCAAAAATTAATTCTAATAGCGAGCACAGAGGTTTTTTACCCCGACTATGGAGTTCGGAACACGCTGGAAATTATATGAATTTTACAGGTGCACTAGCTTTTTCTATTGCCCCAGAATACGAAAGCAATGAAATGTTACGGAGTCGTGTAAATGAATTCAGAGAGGACATTCGCGACGGAGTGGTTACAGGTGACGATTATCACAAATTCTTCAGATCGCTTTCTCCTTATCTTGTAATTGAAAAACCCAGTTTTTGGAGTTCTTTACAATTCTTATTTCAGTACCAAATAGGCTATATGTATTGGCGGTATTTTATGTGGAACTTTACTGGAAGACAAAACGATATTGCAGGGACTTATGATATCCTAAAGGGCAATTGGATCAGTGGAATTCCTTTTATAGACAATATGCGGTTGGGCAATCAGTCTAAAATTTCAGAAGATGCCAAAAACAATAAGGCCCGAAACACCTATTTTTTCCTTCCTTTTTTGTTGGGACTGATGGGGCTCATTTTTGTATATCAGCAAGATTCCAAGCGTTTTTGGGTGTTGTTGCTTTTCTTTTTGTTTACGGGGTTGGCTTTGAAGATTTATCTTAACGAACGCCCTTTTGAACCTCGCGAGAGGGACTATGCACTGGTAGGTTCCTTCTATGTTTTTTCTCTCTGGATTGGAATGGGGGCCTTTTATCTGGCCAATCAAGCTAAGGCTTGGATCAAATCAAAAGGAATTGCTCCACTTGTGGTAGCCCTTTGTTTTATGGCTGTTCCTTTGTTGATGGCTTTTCAGAATTGGGACGATCATGACCGTTCAGGTCGCTATACTGCTCAGTCTATGGCCAAATCATACCTTCAGTCCATACAAAAGGATGTAGGGGCTATGATTTTTACGATTGGAGACAACGATACTTTTGCCTTGTGGTATGCGCAAGAAATCGAAGGTTATCGCACCGACGTAAAAACAATTAATACCTCTCTACTTGCAACAGACTGGTACATCGATCAGCTGAAAAGAAAAACGTATGAGAGCGATGCCATCCCCTCTCAAATGACCCATGCCCGATATGCCTATGGTAACAGGGATTATATTAAACACGAGTCCTTGTTGGACTCTGTTCGTTGGGACATTAAAGACTTTATGAATTGGGTGTCGAGCGATCACCCCAGAACGAAATACAAGAGCTTGCTCCAACAGGCGGGAGAAAATCCCGATCGTTTGCCCAAAAACACACAGGAGATGGTTTTTTACCCTACCAACAAAATAAGGGTGAATGTCAATAAAGAAAATGTACTCAAAAGCGGTGTGGTCAAACCAGAGGATGAGGCATTGATCGTTTCCCATATTGATATTGATTTACCTGAAGGAGGGATGACCAAAAATCAAGTCATGATGTTGGATATTCTGGCCAATAATGATTGGGAACGACCAATTTATTTTACAGGGGGAAGCTATGCGGAGTCAGAGTATATCTGGATGAAGGAATACTTGCAATTGGAAGGCTTGGTGTATAAATTGGTTCCCATCAAAACTCCGCTAAACAGTAATAATCCTTATATCATGGGTCGATTGGATTCTGATTTGATGTATGATATTGTGATGAATTGGAGTTGGGGAAATTCTGAAAGTCCCGATATCTACCACGATGTGGAAACTCGAAAAAATAGTATTTCTTTTAGGAGTAATATGGTGCGATTGGCCGATCAATTAATCGATGAAGGCAAAAAAGAACAAGCCAAAGACATCCTTGATTTGGCTTTGGAAAAAATGCCTATGGATTATTTTGGATATTATAGTCTTTTGGTTCCTTTTGTTGATGCCTACTATCGTTTGGATGCATGGCAATCGGCTCAAAAACTCGCCACAAAAGTAGCGTTTAAATACAGGGATGAATTGGAATATTTTAAATCCCTTAGCCAAAACGAACAATTCATGATGGGGGAGGAGATCATTACTCAAGTAGAACGCTACAGAACTTTGGTAGAGGCTATTTTAGTCAATGAAGACCGGGATCTTTTGACAACGGAGTTGGATTATTTTACATCTTCTGTTCTGCCTTTTAAAAACCTCTATGGCGATTATGACTATTACACCTCGCTCAATGATTTTGTAGAGGGATATTATCTATCAGACCAGCCCGCAAAAGCAGAAGAATTGGTCGATTCTATTGTATCACAATACGAAGAGCGTTTTGAGATGATTTCCAAATTTTCAAAAAGTAATAAAAAGGTATTTTTTGAAAGAATTAAAGGAGAAGTTTTGGATTTCCAAGAATTGATTTATAGGGTTGAATTGATGGGAGCATCTGATTTTGCTAAAAAATTGCAATCACGTTTCGATAAATCGATGGAACAATTTGAGTTAGAAGAAGCCTTTGGAAATTAGTTAAGGTGATCTTGCATAAGACTGATCAGGGTATTGGCATCTTGTTCCCCGCTTTGTCTCCAAACCATTTCTCCTAGTTTATAAATCATTAAAGTAGGAAGTACTTTTACCCGAAGTGCGTCGGAGAGTTTGAGGTTTTTCTCCGAATCAATTTTGATTACCTTTCCTTTGTCGCCCATAGCAGCTGCAACATCCTTTAGTACAGGATGCATAGAAGAAGAAACCTGATCCTCTGCATTGTAAAAAACCAGAAGCAGCGGTAATTTGTCATCAATGAGTTCACCAAATTTTGACATTTCTCAATAATTTCAGGGGTTCACCTACGCAAATGTAGTTTATTTTGCGATTAAACCAATAAATTCTTCTTTTTGAGGGTAATTACTGTGATCTCTGGCCAAATACCTACTCGACCCGGATATGCCAAATAACCAAAACCTCGGTTGACATTCAGCTTCTGTTCCTTTTCTTCATATATGCCTGCCCATTGTTTGTATCGCCATTGGATAGGACTCCACTTGATCCAGCCTGGAATTTCTATACCAAACTGAAAACCATGGGTATGTCCACTTAGTGTAAGATGAAAAGGATTTGAATGTGGAAGTACTTCAGCCTCCCAGTGTGAAGGATCATGACTGAGAAGTATTTTGAAGTCCCCCGATTGGATTTTTGAAATGGATTTTTCCAAGTCGCCTGCTTTTTTAAATCTCCCTGCTCCCCAATTCTCAACACCTACCAAGGCAAGTTTTCCCCCATTTTTTTCAATATATCGACTTTCATTCAGTAACAGATCAAACCCCATATCCTTGTGGATTTGATACATTTCCTCAAGATTTTTTTGTTTCTCAGCCTCGCTTTCCCAATCGCTGTAGTCACCGTAATCGTGATTACCCAGCACAGAAAACTTACCATAAGGGGCTTCGATTTTAGAGATTATATCAACCCAAGGCTGGGCTTCCGAAGCTTTGTTGTTAACCATATCTCCCGTAAAAAGCAGCAGATCGGATTTTTGTTGGCTGATCAAGTCCATACCGTAGGCTACCTTTTCAAAATTGTCGAAACTCCCACAATGCAAATCTGAAATTTGAGTGATTTGGAAACCGTCAAAACTGTCAGGTAAGGAGTCGTATTCCAAGGTGTATTTTAATACCCTATAGTTGTATCTCCCCTTATACATGCCGTAGAGGAGGGAAGTAATAGGAACGGTTCCCATTGCCAGCGCTATTTGGGCAATAAATTTTCTTCGATCGGGAAACTGTAGTTTAGGCTCGCTGGCGAAATAGTGGTAAATACTCATTATCACTCTACCGATATCCTCAAAAAAGAGCACCAGTATCATGACGAGTTGTCCACTGATCAAAGCAATGAATAAGCCAATGGTGTAAGCAATGAATGGAGTCCACCCCACCGTTCGATCATAAGTTATGGTTTGCCATATAATACTGCCCAAAACCAGCCCCACTGTCAATCCGTAAATGGTCCACCATACTTTATTTTGTGTAACGGTTTTGAGAGCCTGAAAGGAATACCATTGTACAATGATTAAAAAAACAACAAAAGGAATCCAACGCATTAAATAATTTTTACCCAAAGGTATAAACTGAAAATGGATTAGTCTTGGGAAAAAATTATTTAAAGCCTATTTTTTCCGCAAGTAATTTGGCTTTCCCATCGGTCAAACTAGCGACAAAACAAGTCGCGTTTAGCAAGGTTTGATATAGATTTTCGGCAGGCAGATCCTCATGATCTGGAATCAATTGTAATAGCAATTCGTCATAGCTGTTGGGCTTTTTGAAAAAAGCATTGGAAGCGGCTAAAACAAAAGCATCTAATAGAGCTGTGATTACCTTATAGCCAACAATTTCTTTTTGAACCACTTCTTCTGAACAATATATTTTCTGTACACTCAGGTTGATGATGTCCGTAATTTGTGCTTTGAACTGACTTTTTTCGAGTAAGGCATTCCCAAAATTTCCATGTAGAATATCGTTTTCATTTTCGGTAAAAATTCTAACAGCATCCTTAATGAGACTGTTAATAGCTAAAGCCCTTAGGTAGCCAAGTCGTTGGGTACGGTGTTTTAATTTAGAGTATTTAAGCGTATCCATATCTTCTCTGACCAGATTGATTAGGTACTCTAGCGCATACTCTTCTTCAATCCACCCGAGGTGGATTCCATCTTCAAAATCGATGATGGTGTAGCAAATATCGTCGGCTGCCTCAACCAAATAGGCGAGTGGATGGCGGTGAACTGTTTTTGGACCGGCCAATTCTAAATCTTGTACAAGGACATTAAAGAAAGGTTCTTGTGCCTGAAAAAAACCGTATTTTTTGTGGGCAACATGGGAGGTAGGACGTTGAGGAAGACTAGCTTTGGGGTATTTGATAAAGGCACCAAGGGTGGCATAACTGAGCCTCAAGCCTCCAGGGGTACCCGCTTTACTTTCGGTTAAGATTTTGAATCCGTTAGCATTGCCCTCAAAGGTGCATAAATCCTGGTATTCTTTATCCGTCAGTTTTGACTTGAAATTTGTGCCATTGCCTTCTTTAAAGAAGTGACCAATGGCTTTTTCGCCACTGTGACCAAACGGAGGGTTGCCGATATCATGAGAAAGCGCAGCCGCAGCTACAATAGCGCCAAAGTCGTTGATTTTATAACCCAAATCTTCTGACAAATGAGGGTATTTTTCAAGAATATTCTTACCAGCCATTCTCCCCAAACTCCTGCCCACTACAGAAACCTCCAAACTGTGGGTAAGCCGAGTGTGAACAAAATCCGTTTTTGAAAAGGGAATGACCTGAGTTTTGTCTTGTAAACTTCTAAAGGCACTCGAAAAAACAATGCGATCATAATCTACTTCAAATCCCAGACGGGTATCGTTTTGTGCCAATCTTGGGCGGTCTTTATTGTCCCCAAACCTCTTGAGCTTCAGCAGATTATCCCAGTTCATACTTTTTAAACATTACCGAATTGTTAACCCTAAAATTTTTAAATAACATTAAATTAATTTACTGGCATTAAGCTTTTTTTATATTTGAAAAATTAAACATACGACCCACTTTATGTTCAAAACATTTATGTCCAACTATCTTAGTAAAATTAATAATTAAACTTGACTGTTAATGCAATTTAGATACATATTAAGAAGTTTCAATTCTTCAAAACACCAATTCCTTTCTATAATTTTAATCTTTTCTTTAACCATTCTTAAGTCACAGGAAATTTCAGTACCAAAATTTGGCAAAGGAATTCTTCAGTTAAAGGGTCAAGAAGACACTTGGTCAATGAATTTGTCATTTAGGATGCAGCTATTGACAATGGCTGATTTTGAGGATAATCAAATCAATAATTCAAGCTACAATTCGTTAATTAGAAGATCTAGAATTAAAATGTCTGGATTTGCAATTAACCCAAAACTAAAATATAAATTTGAATTAGGTTTATCAAATAGAGATCTATCAGGAGCCAATGAATTTACATCTAACTCACCAAGATATATTCTAGATGCTTATGTTGATTGGAATTTTTATAAAAAATTTAGAATTAGATTTGGACAGGGAAAGTTACCTGGAAATATGGAGAGAGTAATATCCTCAGGAAATTTATCACTTGTTGACAGGTCTATATTAAACTCTAAATTCACAATTGATAGAAGTTTTGGAATCCAATTTAGAAATCAATTTAATTTAGGGAAAGTTTTTCTCTCGAGACAAATTATCGCCATTTCACCTGGAGAGGGAAGAAACGTTACAACAGGAAATATTGGAGGTCACCAATACACATATCGAATTGAACTTCTTCCTTTTGGATCCTTTGATTCAAAAGGAGATTATTTTGGCTTGGACTTAAAGAGAGAATTATCTCCTAAATTGATGCTCGCTTCCTCATTTGACATTAACAAAAATGCAGTTAAAACAAGAAGTAATATGGGGTCCTATATGATTATAGAAAACGGATTTTTTAAAACGGATATTCAAACAATTTTTGTAGACGCACATTTTAAATTTAGAGGTTTTTCCCTGATGTACGAATTCGCCAAAAGGACTGCAGATGATCCAATCGCAAAAGACAGTTATAATAATCCCACAGGAGATATTGTTAATGTAGGTTCCTCCAACAATGTTCAATTTAGTTATTTAACTAATTCAAATTTTGCTTTCACATTACGAAATACCAACATCAACTATGATCAAATACACCAATTCAACAATAACAAACAATTTACGTTTGGAATTTCCAAACTTTTCAGGGGTCACAAGCTTAAAATTCAAAGTGATTTAACCTTTGAAGAAAAATATAAGTCTAATAAAAGTTTAATTTATAGATTTCAGATTGATATTCACTTTTAACTTAATAAAATGATTGACGTTTATTTTTTAATAATTTGTATTCTAGGAATTATAGCAATTGGAGATCTAGTTGTTGGAGTTAGTAATGATGCCGTAAACTTTTTGAATTCAGCAGTGGGCTCTAAAGCAATTTCATTCAAAACAATATTAATATTAGCAAGCCTAGGAGTTGCATTTGGTGCACTTTTTTCAAGTGGATTAATGGAGGTTGCTCGTAAAGGTATTTTTAATCCAGGTGAGTTTTATTTTGACGAAATCATTTTAATTTTCACCGCAGTAATGCTTACCGATATTTTATTACTTGACTTTTTTAATACTATTGGTATGCCAACATCGACGACTGTGTCAATAGTTTTTGAGCTTTTAGGAGCCGCAGTTTTTATGTCTTTTATAAAAATATTTTCAGAATCAGAGGATCTTTGGAGTATTTTTAATTATATAAATACATCTAAAGCTGCACAAATTATTCTTGGTATCGTGCTTTCAGTTTTTGTTGCACTTTCGATAGGAGCTCTAGTTCAATTTATAACTAGATTATTTTTGTCATTTAAGTTTAACCAACAATCAAATATAAGTAAGTCAATTTTTGGAGGTATTTCCTTAACCTCAATAATTTACTTTATTCTAATAAAAGGGATAAAAGGGACTCCCTATGCAAATTTAAAATTTGACTTAATTGGAGGCTCAACTATTAAGGTCTTTTTGGAGACAGAACTGTTTTTGGTTGTATTACTAAATATTATTTTTTGGGTTTCAATTTCATTTCTTTTAATTCATTTTTTTAAATTAAATATATTTAAAATTATCATTGGAGTAGGAACTTTTGCACTTGCCCTTGCATTTGCTGGAAACGATCTCGTTAATTTTATAGGTGTTCCTATTGCAGCTTATCAAGCTTACGAGGCCTGGTCAGTATCAAATATTCCTCCAAGTGAATTCAGTATGATTTCTCTGGCAGCTAAGGTTTCTACACCAACACTTTTTCTGATTTTATCAGGAGGTGTAATGATTGTTACACTTTGGTTTTCAACCAAAGCACGTAAGGTAATGAAAACTGAGATTGATCTCTCAAGTCAAAGAAATGTCAATGAAAGATTTGAACCAAATCTATTTTCTAAACTAATAGTGAAATGTTTTTCTTATTTGAGTGGTATTCTGAATTCATTAATTCCAAAGACCTTTCAAATTCAAATTGAAAAACAATTTGATGGTTATGATGATTTCCAAAATAGCTTTTCGGCAGATAAACCGTCTTTTGATATGCTAAGAGCCAGTGTGAACCTTGTAGTGGCTTCAGTTTTAATATCTATAGCTACCTCATATAAGCTTCCGTTGTCGACGACATATGTTACTTTCATGGTAGCAATGGGTACATCTTTGGCTGATAGAGCATGGGGAGGAGATAACGCTGTTTACAGAGTTTCAGGTGTTCTAAATGTCGTTGGAGGTTGGTTTTTGACTGCGATTATTGCTTTTGTTATTTCAGGAGTAATTGTTACAATAATTTATATCGGCGGAGTTACAGCAATTTCAATAATTCTTTTTATAATTCTACTTTTAATAGGTAAAAATTATCTGAAACATAAAAAAAACGAGAGTGAAGTTCCTTTAGATACGATTTTAAGAGTTGAAAGTAATTCAATAAAAGGGGTTATCAATGAAAGTACATCTAATATAATTAAAGTATTTAAAAGAATTGACTCAGTTTTTGAGGCTTTGACCGAAGGTATTTCAAAAAATGAAATTAAAAAATTAAAATTAGCTAGGAAAAAAACAAAGAAACTATCAGAAGATATTGAGGAACTAAAGGATAATATATTCTTTTTTATCAAAAAATTAGATGAATCTAGCCTATCAGCTAGTAATTTCTATATTTCGTTATTAGGTCTTCTTCAGGATCTTACCGATGACTTGTCATATGCAGTGAGGAAATCATACAAGCACATTAATAATGGTCACAGTAAGCTAAAATACAGTCAGATTAATGATCTTTTAGAAATTCATAAAATTACTAAAGCAGATTTTACCTTAGCTATGGAAACTTTTTCTAATAATTCAAGTGTTGAAATTGAAAAGTTATTGGACAATAAAGATTTTGTTTTGGGAAAGCTAGATAAAAAAATTCAACTACAAGTTCAATTAACGAGAGATAGTGAAATTAGTCCAAAGAATACTACTCTTTATTTTAATCTTCTCTTAAAGAATAAAGATATTTATAAGCATAAGATTGAAATAATTAGAATATTCTTCGATATAAACAACAAAATAACTTAGTAAATGAAAACGCTTATTTATTTTAAATAATAATTATTTATGAGCCACACATTAGACAGTCGTCATCTTCGCTTTTTTTGGACTGTTCTAACATTTGTTTCAACTCTGCTGGAGTGAGAGGTTCTACTGCTGCGGCAGGATTATTTTGGGTATTTGCCCCAGCGGCTAGGGCAGAGGAAGTTGCAGCAACAGCCTCAACTTCTTCGACACCAGATTCAGCTTGTTTAGGTTGTGCAGCTTTGGTATTATCAAGTGTAAATTTGATGGCATCGACTGCAGATTTTGTCCTCAAATAATACATCCCTGTTTTGAGTCCTGATTTCCAAGCATAGAAGTGCATGGAGGTCAATTTTGCCATTGTTGCTCCTTCCATAAACAGATTAAGGGATTGAGACTGATCAATAAAATAGCCTCTGTGGCGAGACATATCAATAATGTCTTTCATGCTCATTTCCCAAACCGTCTTGTAGAGCTCTTTAATATTATCGGGAATTCCATTTATATTTTGGATGGATCCATTGGCTTGCATCAGTTCCTGCTTCATATCTTCATTCCACAAACCAAGGTTGACCAAATCTTCCAAGAGGTGTTTGTTGACCACGATGAATTCTCCTGAGAGGACTCTTCGTGTATAGATGTTGGAAGTGTAGGGCTCAAAACATTCATTGTTCCCAAGTATTTGAGAGGTTGATGCTGTGGGCATGGGAGCTACCAACAATGAGTTTCTCACGCCATGTTTTTTTACTCTTTTACGCAAGGCTTGCCAATCCCATCTTCCACTGAGCTCTTCATCTTTGATTCCCCAAAGGTTGTGTTGGAATTCTCCTTTGGCCATGGGTGAACCTTTGTAGCTTTTATAGGCACCGTCTTTTTCGGCTTCTTCTACTGAAGCGGTAACTGCAGCAAAATATAAGGTTTCAAAAATTTCCTGATTGAGTGATTTGGCTTCTTCACAGGTAAAGGGTAATCGGAGTTTGATAAAAGCATCGGCCAATCCTTGAACACCAAGCCCTATGGGGCGGTGTCTCATATTAGAATTCTCTGCCTCTTTGACGGGATAATAATTTCGGTCAATGACCCGGTTGAGGTTTTTGGTTACCGTTTTGGTAACATTGAAAAGCTCTTCATGATTGAACTTGCCGTTTTCAATAAACATGGGCAATGCAATAGAAGCTAGATTACAAACGGCAACTTCGTCTTCCGAGGTGTATTCTAGAATTTCAGTACAAAGGTTGGAGGAACGAATGGTTCCTAGGTTTTTTTGATTTGACTTTCTGTTGGCCGAATCCTTGTACAACATATAGGGTGTCCCAGTTTCAATTTGAGATTCCAATATTTTGTCCCAGAGCTCACGGGCCTGAATGGTTCTTCTGCCCTTGCCTTCTTTTTCGTATTTGAGGTAAAGTTTTTCAAACGCCTCTCCATGACAATCATAGAGACCTGGACACTCGTTGGGACACATCAGGGTCCAAGTCGAATTTTCCTCTACCCTTTTCATGAATAAATCAGATATCCACATGGCATAGAATAGGTCTCTAGCCCGCATTTCTTCTTTTCCATGATTCTTTTTGAGTTCAAGGAAATCAAAAATATCGGCATGCCAAGGTTCTACATAAATGGCAAAAGAACCTTTTCTTTTTCCACCCCCTTGATCCACATAGCGAGCGGTGTCATTGAAAACCCTTAACATAGGAACAATACCATTGGAAGTACCATTGGTGCCAGCGATATAGGAGCCAGTAGCTCTAATGTTGTGGATCGATAGTCCTATTCCTCCCGCTGATTGTGAAATCTTGGCGGTTTGTTTGAGGGTGTCGTAAATGCCGTCAATACTGTCGTCTTTCATGGTCAACAAAAAGCAGGAGGACATTTGTGGCTTAGGCGTACCCGAGTTAAAAAGAGTGGGTGTTGCATGCGTAAAGTAACGTTTGGACATCAACTCATAGGTTTCAAAAGCGGATTCTAAATCATTGAGGTGAATGCCTATAGATACCCGCATCAACATGTGCTGGGGACGTTCTACTATTTGGCCGTTGAGTTTTAGAAGATAGGAACGTTCCAAAGTTTTAAAGCCAAAAAAATCATAACCAAAATCTCTGTTGTAGATAATGTTTGAATCTATTTGATCCGCATTTTTTTCGATAATTTTATAGACTTCATCAGAGAGTAGTGGTGCTTTTTTTCCTGTTCTTGGGTTAACGTATTCGTAGAGATCTTTCATCGTAGCCGAGAAAGATTTTTTGGTGTTCTTGTGTAAGTTAGAAACAGAGATTCTTGCTGCTAACTGAGCGTAGTCGGGATGGGTGGTGGTCATGGTGGCCGCAATTTCTGCCGCAAGGTTATCCAATTCTGAGGTGGTAACCCCGTCATACAACCCTTCGATAACCCTCATGGCAACCCTTACAGGATCAACTAGCGGGTTTAATCCATAGTTGAGTTTTCTTACACGAGCCGTGATTTTATCGAACATTATTGGCTCTTTACGCCCATCTCTTTTAACTACATACATAGAGGTCTATTTTAAAATTTAATTAAAATAATTAGCCCAGAAGGGTCAATTAATTAGGGTTACTTTCTGATGGATTTGGGGGCGACAAAATTACAGGCTAGAAGTCTGCATCAGTAGTAAACTGAGTTTCTTCTTTTTCGTTGTTAAGTACTCCTGCTTTTTGGTATTCAGACACACGCTTTTCGAAAAAGTTGGTTTTACCTTGAAGCGAAATCATATCCATAAAGTCAAATGGATTGGTAACATTGTGTTTCTTTTCGCAACCCAATTCAACAAGTAAACGATCCGTTACAAATTCTAAATATTGGGTCATCAATTTCGCATTCATTCCAATTAGGCTGACGGGGAGGGATTCGGTAACAAACTCACGTTCAATCCTCAACGCATCCATGATGATTTCTTCAATTCTTTCTTTAGGAACTTTATTGACCAAGTGTTTGTTGTGAAGGTGAACAGCAAAGTCGCAGTGAACGCCTTCGTCTCTAGAAATCAATTCGTTGGAAAAAGTAAGTCCAGGCATCAAACCTCTCTTTTTGAGCCAGAAAATGGAACAAAATGCACCAGAGAAGAAGATACCTTCTACTGCTGCAAAAGCAATGAGTCGTTCAGCAAAAGAATCGGAGTCGATCCATCGCAAAGCCCAATCCGCTTTCTTTTTGATGGCAGGAAAAACTTCAATGGCTTTGAATAATTTGTTTTTCTCAGCTTCATCTTTCACATAGGTGTCAATCAAAAGAGAGTAGGTTTCGGAGTGGATATTTTCCATCATAATTTGAAAACCGTAGAAAAATTTTGCTTCGGAGTATTGAACTTCATTGACAAAATTCTCAGCCAAGTTTTCATTAACAATACCATCAGATGCAGCGAAGAAAGCCAAGATATGCTTGATGAAATACTTCTCATCTTCGGTTAGCTTTGTATTCCAATCGTTGAGATCTTGATGCAAATCAATTTCTTCAGCTGTCCAAAAACTCGCTTCCATTTTTTTGTACCATTCCCAAATATCGTGATGTTGAATGGGAAAGATTACAAATCTATTTTCATTTTCTTGGAGGATTGGTTCTACAGCTGCCATCTTTTGGATTTGATTAAATAATAATTAAGTTGACAACAAAGATTCTAAAATGTTATCAATAATGAAAGACATACTTTTCCACAAACGGGTCGACTTTTTAACAAAATTTGGTTTTTTTAGCTTGAGAGCAACAGAAAAGAATTTTATTAAGTAATTAATAATCAATAACTTAAAAAATCAAAAAAGAGCTCAACCCCCATAAAGACTGAGCCTTAAGAATTCATTTCTTGGGCAGCCAATTCCAATTCTGAATACCATTGATTTCCAAACTTTCGGATAAGTGCCTCTTTAACAAACTGATAAATTGGAATTTTCAAACTGTCTCCTAATGAACATGCGGAGTCACAAATCTGCCATTGGTGATAATTCACTGCTTTGAATTCAGAATATTCCTTTACACGAACGGGATAAAGATGACAAGAAATGGGCTTTTTCCAATCTATTCTTTTGGCGCGATAGGCATTCTCAATCCCACATTGTGTAATGCCGTTCGACCCAAAAACAACATAGGCACATTCTCGACCCTCTACTAAGGGAGTTTCAAATTCTCCTTTTCCCACATCGACAAACTTGCCTTCCTTTTCTATGGCTTTTCTGCCTTTGACATTCAAAAAGGGGGCGATGGATTTATAGTTTTTCTCTAAATACACCGTTTCCTCTTTTTCTAAAGGAGCTCCAGCTTCCCCTTCCAAACAGCAAGACCCTTTACATGCATTTAGATTACACACAAAGTCCTTTGTGATGATTTCTTCTGAGACCAATGTATTGTCAATTTGAAACATACCTATGGTGGTTTTTATTCAAAAAAATATTTAGCTAATTTAGCATATTATCAAAACAAAAAGCAGTCTGATAAGAAGGACCTTTTAAAAATTACAATATGGATTTAAAAGAAATATTGACGGCCAGTATGGTTCTTTTTGCTGTAATTGACATCGTGGGAAGTATCCCCATAATAATCAGTTTGAGGGAAAAAGCAGGGCATATTCAGTCGGAGAAAGCTTCGCTGGTTGCGGCTTTAATTATGATTGCTTTTCTTTTTTTGGGAGAAAAAATATTGAGTCTTATCGGAATAGATGTAAATTCCTTTGCAGTAGCGGGTTCTTTCATAATTTTCTTTTTGGCTTTGGAAATGATTTTAGGAATCACCCTATTCAACGAAGATGCTCCAGAGGTCGCTTCAATAGTCCCGTTGGCCTTTCCCATTATTGCTGGAGCTGGAACCATGACCTCCTTATTATCTCTAAGGGCTGAATACGACTTCGTCAACATTATTGTAGCTATAGTCATCAATATTTTGATTGTTTATATCATACTCAAATCTTCCTCACGATTGGAGAAAATTTTGGGTAAACAAGGGATTAATATTATTCGAAAAGTTTTTGGTATTATTTTGCTAGCCATAGCGGTCAAACTCTTTGCCACCAATGTCGGAAAAATAGTAGGCTGAGGCAATCGAGTTTTTGGCAGTAGTTTACTAATTTTACGTTGTTAAACATCCTCAATAAACCCTTTTTTTGGCGGGAGTAGCATTAGAATGTTTTGCATAATAAGAAATCAATAAATATTTAAGACATGAAGATACTGATGAGAATATTGATGGTTCTGTCCTTGGGAATGGTAATTTTTAATGCAACTCAAGTGAATTGGGACGATCCCCTTGCGGAAAAAAGCTCCATTGCGGTGGTTGGCATTATGGCTGCGCTTTGCGCGTTCCTCCTGTTGTTACTCCTAATGATGTCAAAGAAAATTTCAAAAAAATTGAATCGTTAATTCAATCGGTCAAGCTGTCTAATTATAGTGATGGCTTTTTCCATAAACACATCCTCTTCATTATTGATTCTGTTAAAAGTATTTTCTCCAAAAAGTTGCAAGCCTAGATAGGTTTTTACGGCCTTGAGAATTTGTTTCTCTTCCGCTTCAATTTCCACTTCTTTTTCAGTACAATACTCCAAAAATAATCTACGCCAAGGGAGTAGATCTTCGAATTGATTGGCGAGCAAATCTTCTTTTTCGATAGCATTGAATTCCTTCCTATTTTGATCCAATCGGTCAAAAACAAAATTATTCATAAAGTTGGAATTCAAAATAAACGAATTCCATTCCTCTTCCTCGTTCATGGTGTTGGAAATGAAGAAATCGGGAGTAATTCCGCCTCCGCCATAAACTGTTCTGCCTTTAGGTGTTTTGAAAGCTAAACTATCTATAACAGGGATTTTACTTGCATCAGCCATTTCCCCTCTGTGGTAGCGGTTGCTTAAATCTTCAAAATAAGCTTCTCTATTTCCGTCATATGGTTTTTGAATGGACCTTCCAGTGGGGGTAAAATATTTGGCAATGGTAAGGCGGACGGCATCCCCACCACCCAAGGGCATTTGCTGTTGAACCAATCCCTTACCAAAAGTTCTTCTGCCGATGATCCAACCTCTGTCGTTGTCCTGTATTGCTCCTGCTACAATCTCACTAGCAGAGGCCGATTGCTCATTGACCAAAACAATGAGGCCTCCCTCTTGAAAACGACCATCACCTTCGGCTGTTGATTTTTCTTCCTCTCCCATATTACTTTGTGTAATCACTATGGTTTGATCTTTACCTAAAAAAGCATTAGAGATTTGTTTTGCGGGAATCAGATAACCTCCGGGATTATTCCTCAGATCCAAGATTAAATTTTCCATCCCCTTAGAAAGGAGATCTTCTAGCGCAAGGTCAAACTCTTCAAAGGTAGTTTGTGAAAAGCGATTTACTTTTAGATATCCAACGGTTTGGTCAATCATATAATAGGATTCTACACTGGGCAAAGGCACTTTTCCCCGTTTCATTTCAAGTTGAAAAGTTTTATCTTCCGACTTGCGGTATATTGTTAAATCCACTAAAGTTCCCGCCTTTCCCTTGAGGATCTTCATAATTTTTTCGCTGGAGTATTTTTTTTGAAATAGTGTATCCTCATCGGCAATCAGAATCCTGTCACCTGCAAGCAAACCCGCCGCTTCACTAGGTCCCCCTTCCAAAACACGGATAATGGTAACACTGTCTTTGTACATAAAAAAGCTGACCCCAATACCGTAAAAATTGCCTTGCATATTTTCAGCAATGCTTTGTCTTTGTCGAGCAGGAATATAGACAGAGTGAGGATCCAAACGATTTACAAGATCCTCGATTACTTCTCCAACAAGACTGTCTGTATTGATGACCTCCACATAATCGTTTTCGATATAACTCAGGAGTCTTTGTAAACGATTTATACTCCATGAATCCTTCTCAGCGGACATCAAAATTTCATTTTCGCTACCCAATAAATAACCAATGGAGATCGAAAGAAAAACGATGCTGAAGAGTACTAGATTTTTTTTCATAGTGGTTTTGTATCAGGCGGAGTTTATTCTAATTCCATTAGGGTCAAGCTAACCCCTGCTTTTTTAAGAAAATCAAGACCCGATGCATCTTTGTAGGCCTTTGAAAAAACGACTCTTTTGATCCCAGCCTGATGAATCAGTTTGCTGCATTCTCTACAGGGAGATAGAGTAATATATAATGTCGCTCCTTCACACGATTGAGTGGAGGCGGCAACTTTTAATATAGCATTGGCCTCGGCGTGAAGTACATGCCATTTGGTGTAGTGTTCTTCGTCTTCACAGGCGTTTTCAAATCCAGAAGGTGTGCCGTTGTATCCATCAGAAATGATCATACGGCCTTTGACAATTAAAGCCCCAACTTTTTTACGTTCACAGTGAGAGAGTTCTCCCCAAGTTTGTGCCATTTTCAGATAAGCACGATCGTATTTTCCCTGTTTTTTTACAGACATATTTGCTAATATAGCTTAAAATGGCCAGTTATTGGAAGCCATCAAAATAGCTTGAGACAAAACCATTGACGAAATGATCCATTGCCATTTTTGACTTTGAATTTTGAAGAATCTCAGCACCAAATCATTTATCATCAGTACTAAAATGACGATCAAAATTTGAGCAAATTCAACCCCTAAAGCAAATTCCAGCAGGGCCATAACAGCTTCTCCCTCGTTAGCAATCATTTTAAAGTAGCGCCCAAAGCCAAAACCGTGGATTAATCCAAAAAATAAAGTAATAAGATTGATCCAAATTCCATTAAGGTAAGCATGTTCCTTTTGGAATAATATCGAAAAACAAGTGATGCAAATCGTGACGGGAATCAAAAACTCTACCCATTGAGAATTTATTTTTATCCATTCAAAATGAGTGACCAACAAGGATAAAGAATGTCCTAAGGTGAATAAACTCACCCATAAAAGGAGTTTTCGCCAATTTTTAAAAGTAAATGGCAAAGATAAAGCCACAAGAAAATAAAAATGATCCAAGCCTCCCAGATCAAGAACATGATCAAAGCCCAAATCAAAATAAAACCAAAATGTATTCATTAATCAGAAATTAACTATTTTTTTAACCCCATCAGTGTTTCATATGCCTTTTGCACTTCCCTAAACTTTTCCTCTGCTCCTTTGATCATGGCGGGGTCTTGTCCACGCAGTTTGTCTGGGTGGTATTTCTTCACCATTTTTCGATAAGCATTTTTGATTTGATCTTGACTGGCATCGGCTGCTACTTCAAGAATTTTGTAGGCATTATCAGTGTTTTTGACAAACATAGCCTTAATGCTTTCAAAATCGGGTAAACGCAGTCGCATTCCCGATGCTACTTCCGAAAGCTTTTGCACTTCCACATCAGAAACATGGCCATCGGCATTGGCAATTCCGAACAAAAAGTGAAGAATTTGCAAACGGGTTTCATAAGGGGTTTGTTGCACAAAAACACGTGTTAATTGATTTAAGTGCTGGGTTTCTTTTTTGATTTCGGTATTGAAAGTTTTAAAGATGGAATCGGATCGCTCTTTTCCATATTGGCTAATAAAGAAATTTCTTACAAAATCCAACTCCTTCTTTTCAACTCTACCATCGGCTTTAATTATCAAAGCAGAAAGTGCCAATAAATTTAGTTGAAATGTTTCGGGTCTGATGGCATAGGAAGTCTTTTTGATTTGGATAGGGTTATGTGTCAAAAATTCAAAAAACCTACCAATAACAAACCCCAAAACGGCGCCTGGAAATCTTAAAATAGAATAACCAATAATTGCGGCCACCCACTTAATCATATAGTTTATTTATTTGAGAATGTAAAGATACAAATGTCAATAAAAGATCGTTTACCACTCCTAATTAAATAGGGAGTTTTTTTATCTTTACAAAAAAATTTTATTATGTATCCAGCAGAAATAGTAAGACCCATGAAAGAAGAGTTGACAACCATAGGTTTTCAAGAGTTGTTGTCTTCCGATGCCGTAGATACTGCCTTGTCTAAATCAGGAACTTCCTTGGTTGTTGTGAATTCTGTTTGTGGCTGTGCTGCTGCCAATGCCCGCCCCGCGGTTAGATTTTCATTAAACAACGAAAACACCCCTGATCATTTGTTTACCGTTTTTGCAGGTGTTGATCGGGAAGCTACTGATGCAGCACGAGCGAAGATGATTCCTTTTCCCCCTTCCTCACCCAGCTTGGCTTTATTCAAAAATGGTGAGTTGGTACACATGATTGAAAGACACCATATCGAGGGGCGTACCGCTCAATTGATTGCCGAAAATTTGATGGAGGCCTTCAATGAGTTTTGTGGTTGAGATCCTACTAAAGTGATATCAATTTTTTATCGTGAAAAAAGTTCTTTTATACCCCTTTGCGATACTCTATTATTCCCTATTCCTTTCAAATTTAGTATTCTTTCATCTGATTCAGGTTTTTTGCCATCGTCTCTGGGGTTATGATGCCCACAAAAAATCAGTTGATTGGCTTAACTTTTTTACGTTGCGGTGCTTGAATTTTTTGGGAACGACTTTCGACTTTTCCAATCCATTCGATATGCCCAAAAAAGGGTCATTGATTATTGTTTCCAACCACCAGAGCACCTACGATATCCCTCCTATTATATGGTACTTTAGAAAGTATCATCCTAAGTTTATTAGCAAGGCATCATTGGGCAAAGGGATTCCCAGTGTATCCTATAACCTTAGGCATGGAGGTTCGGTTTTGATAAATCGCAATAATAGAAGCTTAGCCCTTCAAAAAATAAAAAAATTTGGGAATCAAATCGAAAAAAATCAATGGGCAGCCGTGATTTTTCCAGAGGGAACCCGAAGTAAAAATGGGCAACCTAAAAAGTTTCATCCTGGAGGATTGATAACACTTTTTGAACACATTCCCAATGCTACGGTTGTCGCATTGAGTATTAATAATTCCTTGCGATTAGCGCAATACCATTACTTCCCAATTCCACTGGGTACTAAAGTGAGTTTTAAGGTAAAGGGTGTATTCCAACTCAAGGAGTACGAACCTGCTGTCCTTTTTGATAAAGTGGAACATCTGATTACCCAAGAGTCGCAATCGATCTAAAATTTAGGTTTTCTTTTTTCGAGAAAAGCGGTAATGCCTTCCTCAAAGTCATGGCTTCCAAAA
>Ga0206682_10001774_pt1 | contig 20740 bp, 24 predicted proteins | sample M240m12015metaG_FD_155444 | JGI IMG/M metagenome (GOLD analysis project Ga0206682, IMG submission 155444) | Ammonia-oxidizing marine archaeal communities from Monterey Bay, California, United States - M2 40m 12015 | ecosystem: Environmental > Aquatic > Marine > Intertidal zone | place: USA...
CCCAGAAGGTACTAATAGATTTGAGCAGTTCGGAGAGGATACCTCCAGCAGTGATGAGCTAATTCCATCCATATCTGAAGGTATTAACTCAGATATGTATGATAAATTTGATACTATGGAAGAGGGCTATAATCATTATGAAGAGCTAATATTTAATGAAGATGCAGCTCTACCAAATGGTGTAACGGCTCAGGAGCTTGTAGATCAAGGTAAAGATCCTACAAGAAGCATGTATCAATTCCTGTACACTGATCCTAATACTAATAAAAAAGAAACTATATTATTCCCTGATCGAAACCTGTTTGGATTTGGTAGCAAGCCTACAGTAGGATTTTCACAGAAGCTCCGAGGTGGCGTACAGGAATCCTTAGGTGATGCTATGGAATTTGGTGCAGCTGCATCTGATAAATTCTTCGGTACAGACATACAAGAAGATGTTAAAGATGCTACCTTCTCTATTGATACACCCGGTATTGGGGACTCTTTAATTGCTGATGGTATTCCAGCTTTAGGAGCGGCATTGGCTCCGGGGACATTAGCATTCAAGGTAGCTGGCTGGACTCTAAAAGGTGTAAAAACTGTAAGCAAAGCAGGTAACTTTGTTATAAATGCTGTTAAGAGTACTTCAGCGGCACTTACCGGAGAAGCCGCGGCTACCCTTACTGTAGGTACAGAAGAAGGTAACTTCTTATTCGGTGAGGAGTCGTTCTTTAATAACGTAGCTGAGCTAGGTGATACTGAAGCTGATAAACTACTAGAACAGCGTTTAAATGCATTTGCGGAAGGCCTAATGGCAGGAGGTGTACTAAGCACTGGATTAAAATTAGGTAAGACAGGGGTGACTCTATCTAACGATATCATGATCGCACCATTTGTTAGAATGCTACGCGGTGAAGCTGGTGTTGAGGGTGCTGTATACAAACAGTTGTCTAGAGAATTAGCGGGTCTTGATACTACGGTAGACGAGAATACTTTACGGGCATCTGTTGCTAGATTAACTGAGATTGTTAGAGAAAATAAAGATATACTTATTGCTGACTTTTCAGATCTATCCAAAAATAAAACTTTGACGCTGGATACGGTATCGGCAATGCAAAAAGGTGATATGGATCCCGCCCTTATAGGCAACGCTCAGAAGATCCGTGCTGGAGAAATTAACTCTGGTGGAGGTGAGGGAATTAAACAACAGCTTGATGCTCCTGCTAATGCAGTCCGAGAAGGCCTAGAGATAGAAAAAGCTCAGTTAGCTGATGGCGTTAATGAGTTTGACGTTCTACAGAATTCTTCACAAGGGTTTGTGGATGTTGCTAAAGATCAGGTTGATGAAGCCGCCGGAGGATTAGCGGCAGCGCGTACCGAGTTTGAAAATGCCGCTACTAAATCCCTGCAGAGCATGGAAGGGGATCTAGGATTTGTTGATGCTTTAACTAGATTAGAGACAGCAACAGGTACAGAGATTGTTGCGCCTAAAACAGGGGCATTTAAAGATATCGTAAATAGCCTAGAGGATAGCTATGCCTTGATGGTTAATGAGAAGAACAATCTATACGGTGCTGTAAGAGGCGGCGATGTAGATCCGGATTCTATATATGAATTGTTTTCTCGTATGCCAGAAGAAGACATTACAGCTGCGTCTAGAAACTTTGCTAAGTCGGATCCTGTAGCTACCTTCCTTGAAGGTCTTAGAGCTCAGAAGGTTCCTGATGAAGTTACGGATGCTAAAGGTAATGTTAAGACAGTTAATAGACCTGAGACACCGGATGAAATCGAAGAACGCTTCAAGGCTTGGATATCTGATAATACTGACTTTGGATTCTTCTATACTAAGATTAGGCCAGAGCTATCACAGTTAGCTTCTAGTGCGTATGATAGTAAGGCTCCATTATTAGGACGCTACTATAGAGATCTGATTAAGTTCATTGATCAAGATATGTTAAAGCATGTTGAGGACTCAGATCCAGATCTGGCAGCATCTGCAATAGCCGCAAAAGAGAACTATAAAAAGTTCGCTGGGATATGGCGACAGGATGATGCTCTAGAAACATTCGCGGATTCTTATGATAGAACACTAGGCCGTACTCCTGCTGGGGCTATTGATAGTACTATTACTCGTACTGAACCCTTTAGAGCTGGGTTTGATGTAAAAGCTGAAGATATCACCAGAGGTATTCTTAATAGTGGAAACATGAAGCAGACAGTTAATCTAGCTACAGCACTTAGTAATGAGGGTGTAGGAGATCCTGCAAAGATAGCAGATTATTTTATCCTAGATACGGTAAATGGTTTTGCTAACTCTGTTAAGACTGCAGGTATTGACGGTGCTGATTATGCAGGGTTCTCTCAAAAGCTTATGCGATATGCAGAACAGCTTAATGAGCTCGCAACTACATCACCAGAAATGGCGAGTAAGGTAGGTAGCATAAATGAATTTATCCGAAGATTAGAAGCCGCTGGAGGAGACCAAGCTAAGGTACAAAATATCCTAGACTCTGCTCAGAAAGCATCTGAAGGATTAATGAAGGATGTAGAGACAAGTGTACTACGCAACTTCTTTGATAAAGGTAAGACACCTTCGATATCTAAACTATTGGATAGCGCTCAGATCAAGGGAACATCTAACCCACAAGCTGCTTTCGAAACAATATTCGGATCAGGTCAAAAGCTAGGTGGAGAGAGCCGTGCTCGAGTAGCTGAACTCATGGGTATAATTTCAGAGCAACCAGAGGCTAATGGTGTAATCCTTATTAGGGGATTGAAGACTGCCTACGCCAACTTCTTAGATAATCGTATGTTTGCCGTTGCTGAAGAGACCGGTGGAACTAGGCCTGTTAAGGTTAAGGATATCGAGGAAGGGGTAGATGGACGTACTTCAATATTGGATATTGGGGATATAATCTACGCAGATCAACCTCAGTTTATGGAGGCTATTCGAACAACTATCGAGGCTGCTGGTGATAACGCTCAATCAATGAGAGCCACCCCTATTAGAGGACAGTCTCCTACATCATTTAACAGAGAAGCGGCTACTGCTACTACACGATTAATTTATGCCGTAGTTGGCCCATTGACTAGGACTGGTTCTAGGATCAGAGCTCTTATGGGAGCAGTTGTTGAGAGAACAGATCCAGATACTGTAGCCTCTGGGATTAGAAAAGAGATACTTGCGGACGCTGACAAATTCTTAGAATTAGCTGATAAGTATAACAAAAATCCCTCGGATCCTCTATTAGAAGATCTTATGATCAACTACATATCTACTGCTATTATCAAAGCTTCTAGCGCCGCAGATGATCCTGATGAAGGCTCTATGCTCGAGAATATGCAGAATAATGTAAAGAGTATAGCAGAAGTACCTTTAAACCTAATTAAATAAAGAAAAACCCCCGAGCCGTAAAGCTCGAGGGTTAACCTAACGAAGTGTACCAGACCAACGGTACATTCCCGTATAATCTACATAATTAGCCCGTTTAAGTCAACGACTTGGTGGGCTTTTTTTGTGCAGATTCTTCTTCTTTTTTGGCTTTAGTATTGGCCTCAAAGACATTAATATCGAAGATGCTTTTATTAAGCATCCAGTGCATTAAAGCCACGTTACCAACACTGGATTCAATCATTAATCCACCATTCTTATCGAGACCAACAATCATGATAGCCTCTAGGTCTTTATCTTGTACATTATCAATGCACTTTTGTACTTCTTCTGACATTATATGCTCCTATTCGCATTTACGAAGGCCAGTTTGAGGATCGTAATAACAAGCCCCACCTTCTTCGATAAAATTATCGTTTTCTTCTACGACTTCCTCTTCCGCTACATCTTCTGAGCTGGATGCATTCAAAATTCCATATCGTTTTCCTGACGCTCTGAAGGTTGTGCAACCACTAGATCCTCCTTCATATGCTTCCATATACACCTGTTTAAATTCTTCCCATGTAACCTCATCTCCAACATTACAAGTTTTAGAACACGCACTGTCTACATACTGGGATGCCACATTTAAGACACGCACATGATCAAACACTGATAGCTCATCTGCAGTTTTACCCTTAACTCCAAACTCACGATAAGCATAATCATCAACACGCTCTACCCTAGGCCCGTCGAAGGTCTGAATAGTACGGTCATAGAAGTGGCTAAACACTGGCTCGATACCCGAAGATACATTATCTGCACTGAGGCTGATTGTACCTGTTGGAGCAACTGACAATAGATGTGAGTTACGGATCCCATGCTCAGCTATACTCTCTCTAATTTCAGCCGGTAAAGTTAGAGCAAACTCACTATCCAAGTATTCTTGTTGGAATAATGGGAACGCACCTTTTTCTTTAGCCAGCTCAACAGATGTCTTATAACAAATATCACGGATTGTACCCATGATGTCTTCTAGAACTCTGATAAATTCATCTGACCCATAGTCAAAACCCAGTGCCTCAATAGCATTAGCAACCCCAGTTACACCGAGGCCCATTCGACGAGTATCTTTAGCTTGCTTCTCTTGTTGTGGTAATGGATATGTTGCTCGATCTACTACATTATCCATAGCCCTAACTACATAAGGAATATCTGTCTTCAGCATATTCATGTTGAAAACATACTTGCCATCATGCTTCACAATGTACTTAGTTAAGTTAAAAGAACCCAATAAACATGCACCATAAGGGGGTAAAGGCTGTTCGGCACATGGGTTCGAGCTGACGATCTTTTCACAGTAATGTAGATTGTTTTTACGATTAATTCTATCTAAGAAAAGTATACCGGGCTCTGCCCAATCCCAAGTACTTCTAAGGATATCATCCCATAATGCACGGGCGTTTATTGTTGAGTATACGCGATCTTCGAATACCAAATCAAAGCTAGTATCTGCTTTAACGGCTTCCATAAACGCATCAGTAATGCCTACACTGATATTAAACCCTGTTAATGCCGTAGAATTATTCTTAGCACGAATAAACTTCTCAATATCTGGATGATCTACCCGGAGTACACCCATTTGGGCTCCCCGCCTATGTCCGGCAGAAGCAATTGTTTGGCATACGCTATCAAATATAGCCATAAAGCTAAGTGGGCCACTAGATCGGCTGTCTAAACTCTTAATAAGAGCCCCATGTGGCCTTAGCGTAGAAAAATCATACCCTATACCTCCACCAAGCTGCATAGTCCTAGCTGCTTCTTTTGCGGCATCCATAATTCCTTCCATGCTGTCCTCTATAGTGCGAGATACAAAGCAATTGTAAGGGGTAACTGTCCTAGGAGCACCCATTGCGGATTGTACTCTACCAGCAGGTAAAAATCTTTGGTTATAAAGAATAGATTTGAAGTTATCGAAATGTACTTCATCATCTTTTAGGGCTTCTGCTACTCTGGTCATGGCCTCACGGAAGGTTTCTCCTTCACTACGATATTTCATAGCGTGAATTTCTTCTGAAATGTTTATTGTTGGCCCGTACTCATTCTTAATCATTATTATTCCTCATATTAAATCTGTTAGGTTTGGTTCCGCATAATTTGGCCCCTTTAGGACTTTCCCATCCCCTCGGTAGACAGGCTTACCATCAACATCTAGTTTCGACATATTAGATGCGTGTACTCTTCGAACTGCTTCATCTAAATCCCACCCAAAGGTCGCGGAAAACCCGTAAGTGACGTAGACTAAATCAGCCAATTCTTTGAGCATATTTTCTGCAGTCTCAGCTGATAAGACTTCAGTATATTCTTCATTAACAAGCAGGGTTCTAAGGAGATCATCCTCGTTTCCCTTTTCCCACTTCTGGCCTAGGGCTTGCCCATATGTTCGAGCAAAATGCTTAACCATATCGAGAGGACTATTACCTAGGTAGGTATCTGGATCTCGTAGGCTTTCTTTATTGTGGTCATAGTATTCAAAACCTTGAATATCGTCTTGAGTAATCATCGCCGCTCCTCTTCTAGTTGTTTGATTAATCTGTCTAAGTACCAGCGAGCTTTGCGAAGATCCTCGAGACCATTTTTGTATGGCCACCTCCAAATATATTTAAAGCAGTTCTGCCAGCAGTAGGATTGGTGCGAAGGTATAGAGATCCCAGAGGACATGGCCTCCATTGCATCAATACATTCGATACTAGATTGATAATGCGGGGGGTGATTAACTACATCCATCAGTGTAGCTTCTTCTTAGCTAGAGAAATAACATTACTATGTTTGCTATTATCTACAGCCTCTATAAGCTTCTGATCAGGTTCAAAATTAATCTCTCCCTCTTCATCCTCTAGGAGATCTTTAATCATATTGGACATACGCCCCATCGCTAGGACTGTCTCCATAGAATACTCAAGATGGATACCAATACCGGATACTAAAGCATCAATAAATTCTAGTTCATCATCATCAAAATCATCTGTTTCGACACTGTGTCCTACAGATACCTGTAGCTGGGCCCCATCCTTTAAATCTATTTTAAGAATTATTGTATTATCGGGGATATCTTCTATCTTCATTTGCGTCTCGATTCTGCAATTAGTTTTAATAGATATTCGGCATCAACAAGGGCTAGAGGCTTCTTCCTATCGGCTTTAATTATAACAACTGGTTCCATTTTCTTTGGACAGTTCTCTTCAGCCTGTGAGTAATAGGAATAGACAGCTATGTTCTTTCGAGCCTTACATTCGATGCTGATAGGCATATGCTTTCTCGCAAAAGGCGAGAGCTGCACATCTTCTCCTGAGCACCCCATAGAGGTGCTTTTGACATCATCGGGCTCCAGATCATGGACAAGATCTAATATCTTATTCCTTGCCCATTTCTGAAGATTACGGCCTTTAGCCTTAGCGCTCTGTGTTCGGATCATCTGGATACTCGATATACCATTTATAGGGTTTGCTTTGCGCTTTGGAGTGGCGGCTCGGGAGGTACTGCGCTTCTGGCCAGCACGATTGTTTGAACGAGCACCATGAGCAGCTTCTGTTGAGGACTTTGCCCCCGGTTTTTTTGCGGAAGAACGTCTCTTCTTCTTCTTCGAAGCACCTTTGAAAGGGACGGTTGTTAGATACTAGATCCACAACTTGCTCCCTATGCTGTCTGATGAAAGCTTCTTGCTCCTTAGAGGCATCCACCTCTACAATTTTAATTTCACCGGAAGATTTATCAACGACTATCCAGCCACCCGCTTTTTTATCTTGGGCATCAGCGTAACCATATAGCTGGCCAACATATCCAAAGTCGTCTGCTTTATACAGCGCTTGGAAACCTCCGCTCCATTTGTTTCTGAAAGCGTATTGGCTGCATGACTTGATGTCATACACAGCTCCATCGATATCTATATCGCTAGTGCCTTTGATTGTCGTATCGCTAACATTAAGCTTTACATCATCGCCATCTGAGGTGACATTTACCTCTGTCTTATCAAGGGCTAGGCGTACTAGGATCTCAACACAGTCTCCGATCATCATACGGATCCAGTGATTGTAGGGCATTCTCTCTCGAGGAGATCCTAACTGTATTTCTTGTTGAAGCTGGCAGGGTAGACGACCTACATTCGACATGCGAATTCTAGGATCTTTCTCCCGAGGGGTAGTCTGTTTATCTAAAGCCGCCGCGAACTGTTCTACTGCTTTTTTCTTGTCTTCTGCAGTAAATTCTAGAGTCTGCTCATTTGAGAGATCCTCTAAGACAGCACGGAGCTGGCTCTCTATAATAGAAAGCATATAAGCACCTATAAGTTTGGGGTGAAGAGAGGGCCGAAGCCCTCCCGATTAGGCTAAGTCAGACGCTAGATCACCTGTAGAAGCTACAGCTTCGTACACTTGAGTATCTGAGGTAGTTTCCATTAAGGCCTCATTATACTTACTGGTGATCACAGAGTTTTCCTGACGAGCCATATCCACAAATACTTTAGCGGTACTGGCTAGTTCTGGTGTGAAAGCCGCTTGGGTTCCAAAATCAACAGAGAATGTAGTGTAGTAATATTTACCACGCTTTTCTGTCTTTACGTTGATTATATAATCTTGGAACTTCTTACCATACGGCATACTTTCCACGATTGACTCAAAATCATTATACCCTGAGCCTTTCATGTAATGTTGGAAAGGTACATTTTCTATTGTAACTTCATTACCGTCTACAGTCTTACCTGTATAGTTAATTACACCCCGAATTATACGAGTTGTCTTAACTTTACCTGACCAGAACTTCTGATCATCCTCAGTCATTTGATTAAGTGACTTACGAGTAGGTTTACCACAGCGGAGAGTACCTTTCATATCGATAGGCTCTCCCTTACGGAAGTCAGTCATAAGAACAGTCTTATTCTGTACTTTACCTTTTTCATCCTGCTCACGGTATTGGAAATACTGTGCTAACACATGGATTTTTGCTTCCTGTGCGTACACAGGTTCGGCTTGGTTAGATAGAGATAGCGATCCTTTTTTAACATCGCGTCCTTGTTTGTCTTCTCCATCATGGTTAATTTTAAGAAAATCAATTTTAATCTTCTGCTCTTCTTCTCCCATTAATTCTGAGAGAATGTTTCTTGTTTCAGCCTCATTAGCGAGTGCAACTTGGTTCATGTTTTTCCGAACTCCTGTTGTTTAAAGTGGAACCTAAATATTACATTAGTTAAGGTAACTAGTCAAACTATTTCCTGCATTTCCATCCAATTTTTTCCAGCCTCTATTTCTATGTCTAGGGGAAGGGACGGAGTATAGTTAAACCTACGCTGGAGATCGTCTTTCACGCCCTCCATTGCCCATTGTAATCCTGCAACAACCTTATCTTTTTCCTCGGATAAGAGATCCACCACGATTGAGTCATGCACGGTCAGGATGAGTTTAGATTTTAAATTATGTTCACGAAAGTATTTAAGGGCTCGGATACAGGCTATAGGAACACAGTCTCCAGTAGCAAAGCTCTGTACTGGATAATTAACAACGGCTGTAGCATTAGTGATACGACCATTACCTAGTCTCTTTGCATTGGGGAAAAGGAACTCACGACCACTAGGAGTGCGAACTATGCCATCCTTAAGTACCCCATCCATGAGCTGCCTATGCCAATCTTTAAGTCCTGCATATATAGTAAAATACGTTTTAAAGTACTCTTGAACGTGCTCCGGCTCTGACATGCCCATACCTCCATATAAGGGTGAAAACGTATACGCCTTTCCTGCCTGTCTCATATCTTTGGTGACTTCGGATTCTTCACATTGATTAATGATCATCGCAGTTTGCTTATGTACATCTTTACCTGACAATATATCATCAATGATCTGAGGATCTCTGCTCAACTCCCCTGCAATTCTAAATTCAAGCCCTGAGAAGTCGGCCTCCATGATCTCATGAGAATTTCCGAACCTACTTACAATACATGAACGAACAGGAAACTTTTGAGACTTTGGTATATTCTGAAAGTTTGGGTTGCTACTACTTAATCTACCTGTACGAGCAACTGTCTGATTAAAGTTAGCATGTAATATGCCATCCTCTCTAACCCATGTCTTAATACCAGCAACAAAGGAGTTAAGATATGTATTTACTGCATTGAGCCGGCTAGTCTTTTCAAGATACTCTACAGCTAGATCATTACCTTTGCTTCTAGCTTGATTGATTAAGAGCTTATTGGTTACCTTATCAACCTTAAAACCATTAATACTTGCATAGCTAGGGTTTAGAGGGATTAGTTTAAGTCCCGCTGTTTGTCCGGTGGATGTATATACAGCACCATCCCCACCACACGCCTTACACCTAGGCTGGTTCTTATAGGGTTCACCTTTTTTAGTGACCTTATACTGACGACCCGATCCATTACAGGTAGGGCAACATTCAGCAATTGTCTTTTTAATTACTTGAGTTGATGCTCGTACACATGCATTATGCTTAGTATTGCCGTATCGAGGAGCTGGGAGGGGTCTTCCCGTAACCCCCATGCCAATATTAAATAGCTGAGCATGTAGTTTTCTATCTGTTACTTCTCGAGAATAAACTATCTTTGTCTGATCTTGCCCCGAGTTTAGATTAAATGGAGTATCCCCTAGAACATATCTAGCTATCTCTGTGAGTCGTCTGATAAGCTCATCCCTCTCAGCAATAAACTCAGCCTCAACTTTATCAAGAGCAGCTATATCGATATGGATACCATTACGCTCAATCTCTACTAAGAACTCTAACATCTCATTCATGAGCTCTATGACAGGCCTTAAACCTGCATCCTCTTCCAGCTCATTAACTTGAGCTAGGAATATTTCGGCACAAGAAATTACATCAGCCTCAGCATACTCATCCACGATATCATAAGGCATAGCCTCAAAACCAATACCTTGTTTAAACATACCACTAACTAGATCCGCTTTCTTGTGCGTAACGCCACGGCGTATAGCCGTATTCTCTAAGCTAAGCGAAACTTGCTGAGCCCGTGCGAAAACAAATTCTCCAATCATAGTACACCATATTGAGCTACTGATCTTAAATCCTAGCTCTAATGCCCATATTGTATCGAATTTAGCGTTGTGCGCTACAATCAGATCTGCCCGATCTAGATCTTTCTGAAACGCATCCCTTCCATCAGGCTGGGGCTTCTCATTATGGTTCCATACAAGTCTGTGTACGGGGCCAATTATTCCATTGCTAATTATACACCACCAGACACCAACGCATCTGTTATCTTTATTAAATGGTGAATTATCAGTCTTTCCGTTAACGTCTTTTACTGTGGTCTCGAAGTCCCATACTAGAACTTCTCCTGTTAGGTTAAACATATTTTCTCTACTCCGTGTACCTTGATATTTGGGGATGTATCTTTGTGGCTATTGTGCCGTGCCATCCGCTTATTTTATTTTTAGAAATTGTAAGGTGCCGTATCTCATCATCTGGCTCGACTTCAGTTTTACCAATGCCAATTATGAGATCTGCTTCACTTGCTTTACCAATCTTAGATCCTTCCATCATAGTAAATGACAGGCGGGTCTTGCCCTCAGCTTCAGCACTGGCTTGAGAAACACCGAATATTGCACAGTTCTGTCTCTTAGCCACTTCTCGGATGCGTCTATACACTTCCCGTAGGCGTTCATGGGAGGCGTTGAAGCTACCTCCAATCGTAACCTTATCGGCCTGATCTATGAACACAATCGAAGCCTCTTCTTTCTTAATATACCTTTCTATCTTATCTAAATCCCATTCCTGAGTATCTATGTACTCTATTAGGCCTCGGGTTCTGGCGTGATATATAACCTTAGCCTTTTCCGTGTCTTCTAATACCTGTTCTTTAGTCAAACCTGTTGCAGCTGAATATGCTCTAGCAACTGTTCGCCTAGTGGATTCTTCATTGCCAAGTATGACTACCTTATGCCCTTGATCTACAAACCCACCGGGGGCTAAGCATAAGCTAACTACAAATGCAGTCTTACCCGCATTAGATATGGCGAATATAATTCCAAACTCGGTTCTTTGAATGCCATAGACACGACGAGATAATGTCTCGATGTTAAACTTAGCACGATTGGTATTATCCATATCGAGTTTAAGTTCATCAATGTCTTGTGTAGTATTGGGGCCGAATTCATCTCCGACAAACCCACCACTATACTGTTCTAATAATTCCTGTGCTTTTTGAATTGCATAAGAACTACCTTCAGATATCTCTAATCCAATAGTAGCAATCTGTTTACCCACGTCTCTCTGCCAAAGCTTAGAGATAACGTCTGCTGCTACGGCTGGGCTATATTCCTCTTCCATATCCACTAAGGACAGAACGTCCTCTATCTCAGCTCTTTCAGCTCGGGTGGATACAGGGTTTTCTGTCTCCCATATCTTATACAACTCTTTGGATGTTAGATCATGTTGGAAGGTTTCGTGAGCTCCGAGAAGTACGGTGTATAACGATCTTATTTCGTCAGCGAATAGTTTTCGGTTTAATTTGCCCTTGTTCTGCTCGTAGAACTCATAGTTTAGTAGGGACTTTAATATTGATGTATCTAGCATGGTCACCTTGTTATTTGCCGTTAGGTAAATAATAGATACATTAGTGAGAACAAAAAATAAACCCCCGATTTGTGATCGAGGGCTTTTTTCTTATCCGGTTCTTATTTTTAACTTCCGGAGATCTGGTTTGGCATCTCCCCGCCTCTCCTTAATATCGCATTGGTAGTAGGAAACCCTATTGTTACCCCTAACCAAATTGTTCATGGCTTCTTCAAGCCTCTTCTGCTCTTCTGCAGCTTCCATGTACCCCCCGGGTAATTCATAATCTATGAGTATGAGACCTCGTGCTTTCATTTACCTATTCCTTGTAGTTTATAGTCGGTACTAGACAGCTTCGACTTTAGGTTTAAATATAGTGATTGCCGTTTTGAAAAGATTTCGGCGACTTTAATTTAAAACTACAATAGGTGGGGCTAAATGGGGATGCGTCATATAGGTACATATAGCCGTAAAACTAGAGGGGCCATAAGCATCTCTCTTATCAAAGAACATCTGATGTCGTCTAGAAGCTTTTCCTGTTCTTGAGCAGCAAATGTATGACCAAGTAAAAATGCCTAAATTCCTAATATGTCTTTTGCTTTCATGTTTCCTATACATTTTATATCATCCTCGAGAAATACAACTCTGGTATTTACTCTTCCTTCTAGCCTTTCTTTAAGCTTAATTGCTTTCTTACTAGCATCCTTATCTAATGCAATAACTACATTAGTAAAGTGGCATAGTTCTGTCTTCTGTTGTGTGCTTAACACAGTACCGAGCAAGGCGCAACCAGAACAATCTGGGAACATACCAACTACACAGGCTGAATTAACGTCCTCAACCACAATAGCTGTACTTCCAGACCCTACCTTAAGTAACCCATTAATTCGCCCATACTGTTTCCATTTAGGTAAATCCCCTACTAAAGATCTACCAACAGCACCGGAACCAGACTGTGAAAAGAATAAAACTCTCTTATCTGCGGGTGCATATTCTACTCTTACCAATCCTTCTCGATACGCTTCGATGCTATTGTTGTCTTCTAAATATTTTAAAACAGCTGGATGATTGTCCGGCGAGGATAACAATGTAGGGATCTCGAGCAGGGCTTTAGTCTGAGTTGTAGACACACCATTTAATTTCCTGCGTAAGGTATTGGTAGACATGCCAACAGTTTTAGATCCACGAACCCCACAACTAACCTTAAAACAATGCCAAAGCTTTCTACCATCACGGATAGCTATACCTAATGTTTTACGCCCACCACAGAAGGGGCAATTGATATTAATACCATGTCCTTCTTTAACTATGATATTCTCAAGCATTTCTATTTGATCGTTGTATGTATACATGTAAGTCTCCAACCTGTACTACTACCTTAGCAAAATGCGTAGTTAGTTGTCTATAGAATAAAGTGGCTGTAAGTCATTGAAATCATTACATTACTCTTACCCTGAAGGTCGTAGGTTCAAATCCTACTCCCGCAACCAAGCCTTATAAATAAGGGTTTTTATACGCTTTTTATTGGTTATTCTATTTTATTCCTCGTTATTCCTTGTTTTCATCCCCGTAAAAATGAAACTACATCAGTTAAGTGCGGCTGTTGATTCTAGCTCTTTCCGCAGCTCTTCCAATTTCTACATCTGACATGGGGAGTATCTTAGAGAATGTACGGCCTCTTAATAATGCCTCCCATGCTACAGGGAATAGTTTCCACATCTCTACTGCAATCTTATTAGCAACTATACGGGTCTCTGCTTGCGTATCTGATGAGCATCTAAGATTACACATATCTGCCCATGCATCGAGACTACCGCTCCACCAAAATTCTGTCATGGTTGAGATGGGAAGGATTGATCTGGCTTGCTCGGGACAAACTCCATCTTCCAACAACTCTTTGTATGAGCGTAGGCATGTATATTCTAGAAAATCTATATCGGTCTCTGTTCGGGCAACACCTGAGCTTCCTTGCTTGGCATCTACACTGCGGCCCCTCCAATGGGAAGCTCTGTAGAACTCAGGATCACTGTCTACATACCTCCGACTGATCTCATTCCAACGTAAGAACTTATGTTTAACCAATTGACGCGCGACAAACATAGGAGCTTTTACATGAAACGATGCAAAGGCATGTCCAAATGGAGACATATGTTTATGCTCTGCTAAGTATCGTATTAGATTTTTATCTGTGTCATGTAAGACAGGGATCATGGGATCGCCATCTATTCCAGTAAATCCTAGGGCTTCTTTCTCTTTGCCAAAGGATACTCGAGCGGCATTAACAACAGTTAAATCTGAGCCCATGTGGTCTTTATATGTTACTTCTATCAAAAGTAGGGTTCTCCGTTTTCATCTAATTCTATTTTTACAAAGGACACACTCCGAACTACCTTTGGTGCCGATGGAGTAGGTTTAGTTACCCCTAGGTTTCTTAGTTCCAGCTCCAGCCACTGTGGGATCGATTTTTCGTAATTCATCGCGTTCTGCCTTAATGAGATCTATTAACCGCTCGATAAAGATATGAGATGATTTGCCAAACAATCGTATGCATTCCCTCTCCAATTCTCTTCGGGCAGTATTTATATCCATTAAGGCTCTCCTATTTGTTTTTGTAATTTGATTATTGTTTCAGCGAGCTCTGAGGCACTCTTGACCTCAATTTGCTCAATCAATCCTTGATCACTATCCTGTAAATTAACTACACAGATAGATTTATCCCAATCTGGTTGAGCCATAATAATTTTATAAGAGCCTAATGGGAGGTATATCAGCTTGTTAGCAGGGGTCATTTGCCCCACGCTAATGCAATTGCATCCTTAGCTGTATCTCTTGATCGTTTAACATACACACTAACCATCTCTCTGCTTTTGTGTCCGGTCACACTCATGATCTGATCTTCTGTGCATCCAAAGTCGGCTAGGCGAGTAGTCCCTGTTCTACGGAGATCTCCTATGCGTAACTCTTTAGGTAGGTTTGCTTTACGCATGATACGACGAGCTATCTTACCATAATCCCACTGAGTAAATGGCTTACCCGTAAACTCATACTTTAAGATGATCTCCCATGCGTGACCTGTATCGAGCTGGGATACACGTTCTTTTAGGGCAGGGGCTAATGGTACATAAACTTCTGTACCGGTCTTCTCTTGTTTGAATTCAAATATATCATTCTTTATATCCCCCCAACGAAGCTGTCTTATATCACCGGGTCTCTGACACATAGTATAACACATAAGGGCTAAGGTTCCCATTGATTGGAGACCCATCTCATCCGCAGCAGCTATAAATTTATCTACTTGATCATGTGTCCATATTATATCTCGATCAGGAAGCTTCTTTATCTGGGAGTGTCTCCAAGGATTACTGGATACTTGACCTGCATTCTCAGCGACAGTCCATATAAGCTTCATTACCTTAACAGAATGTAGAGCTCGGTGATGGCTGTAGTTATCTCTAACATGATGTATAAATTTCTGCACCACTTCTTTGGTTATTAGTCGTGCTTCCATATCTCCAATACGGACTGTAGATGTGGGTAAGATGACATTTAGAGATGTATTTATCATAAATTCATATGAGGCTATGCTCCTAGGCTTTAGGTTAACATATCTCTCAGTAGACCTATAATAATCCACTAACTTACTAATAGTACCCGCCTCAACAGTCTTACCCTTCCTATTAGTACGAGTATGGGAGGCATACCTAGCCTGTACCTGTAATGAATATGCTCGAGCGTCAGCTAAACTATCAAAGCTAGTAGACATATCTGCAGTGACACGTTCAATATAAGGTGGGACACCTATAAAATGGTTTATGGATCCATCTGCGCGTGAGATCCTTTTGTAATACTTGATCTTCATGGTCTGTTACCTCAGTTAGTTACTTACAAGTACACCTTACTAAGGTAGTAGCTTCAAATCAAGCCCACTAATGTAAATATTTACCCTTTACAAATGTAACAAACGGGTGTACCCTGCGAGGGTCTTAGCCCGAGCCAAACCCTAAGAATCCATCTGATCTCGAGTAACAGCTACCCAAGTTCCCTCCGTTAAAGTGGCATCTTCGGTACAAACGAATAGCCCAGACATCTTATCAATAGTAATACAATCTAATGATTTATTCTTATCCATAGCTTCACAAGCTTCGATTAATGCTTGAGCAAGATCGTAAGCCGAGCTTTGGGTATATACTAACATTTAGTTCTCCTGTGCGTGAACGATGTGATGGTAGATATCATAATGATATAGTGTAATAAAGCATAAAATGTGTCTTAAGGTAATTGACCAACCGCAAGAAATACATTAGTATGGTACTTGAGCTAACCGCTCGTTACTTCCTCCCTGTACTGAGCCCTCGGTGTATTAATTTACATTGGGGGCTTTTTTATAATAAAATCAATCTCCTGTGCGTGAACCTATTAAAGCAAACCATGTGTATAAGCACACTATAATGTGTGTATTGGTACATAAATACATGATGTGTAAGTCTCTAAAACTATTTTCAAAAATACATTAGTAGTTACATTAATATTTGACATTAATCCCGATATGATTAATATTTGGAGCTGTGGCACTGACCAGCCGCAGAATAAATAAATTAACCTAACGGAGATAACAATAATGATTAAGAACCTATTGGTTACTAATAATAGTAACACCAAGATAAGAAAAAGCGCCAATGGTAGCGGCTATAAGATCGGCTCGCTGTCTATGGCTCCTGATGATTTAATATGCCCTAATCGTAAAGTTGCAATGTGTGATGTTGATTGCTTATTTAAATCAGGACGCGGAGCAATGGAAACTGTTCAAAAAGCTAGACGCGCTAAAACAAAGTTATGGCATAAAGATCGGGATCAGTTTCTAGATATACTATTTAAAGATATCGAGAGGCATATAAAATCGAGTAACAATGCCGGATTAATTCCAGCAGTTAGATTAAATGTTATCTCGGATATTGCTTGGGAGAGTTATGGAATATTTGATAAGTATCCAGAGCTGGTAGGGTATGATTATACTAAGAGACCGGAGCGCCTAGGCAATACGCCGGATAATTATCAATTAATGTTTTCTTATTCCGGTGCTCCTGATTACCAAGAGATGGTAACCGAGGCCTTTAAAAGTGAAATCCCAGTATCGGCAGTATTTAGAGGTGGTTTCCCTTCAGAGTTTATGGGACGCGAGGTTATAGACGGGGATCTTTCAGACCTATTCAACCTAGCAGCTAAAAACAAAGTTGTAGGTTTAAAGCTCAAGGGCGGGAAAGATATCCAGCTCTCAAATTCACCTTTTATAGTAGATAATCCAGAATTAGTGAGGTTAGCGGCATGAACATGAGAACAAAAATCCCGGATCTGGATGACAATGGGAAATTCGTTAGGCATCTCAAAAAGGAGGAGGTTAATTACATAGATGTAACACCAAGATGGTCGGATATTACACCATCTTTATTAATGTTACTGGAACAACCTAACGGATCCGGCAAAACTGAGGCGCGTAATGAGCTGATCAGGATGGCTAGAATTGCGGATTGCTGGGTTGAGCATTGCAAGGAGGCCAGTAAATGAAATATTTCTATATGATCTGGGGATTTATCTCTTTTGGCTCTGGATACTTGAACTGATCCCAATTTAAATTACTTGCCAAACAAAGCCGTTACCTTTACTAATGTAAGTGTAGCGGCTTTTTCGTTACATTAACCTAAAGGAGAATAGGCATATGCCAGACCTAATATATTCAAGAAAATCTAACGCTGAAACTTTAAGCATTGCACAACTAGCTTCGCAAGCCCCGGCTGCATTTAGCACGAAACCCATTGAAGGCGTATCTGATCGCTATGGTCATGTTACTACCCTAGACGCTGTGAACAAATTAGCGCGCGCTGGATGGTTACCGGTACAAGCGGCACAAACATCGAGCCGAACTAAGAAAGCGCGGGAGCATACTAAACATTTAATAGCCTTCGCTAGGGGAGGGGATATTGGAGCCGGGGAAGGCCGTCCGGAAATAGTTTTATATAATAGCTCTGATAGATCCAGCGCTTTAAAACTTTATGCCGGATATTTTCGCTGGATTTGTTCTAATTCGCTTGTTAGCGGGTCAGGATTTGAAAGCAAATTAATTCACAATAAAAGCCAGATATCCAGCTTCGATACATTGCTAGATAATACTTTTGAAAACCTAACCAGATCATCAGAGAATATTAAACGGATGCAGGAAACCCAGATTACTAATGATCACGCCTATCATCTGGCAGAGCTGGCCGCGGCTACTCGCTGGAAAAGCTTTAAATCTGTTCAATCTGGTCACGTTATACCGGCTGGAACTTATTGGACTAATGAAACCTTAGCCAGCTTATTGTCTCGCAAAAGATACCAAGATAATCCAATTGATAGAACTTCAAATACTAAGCATTCACTCTGGGAAGTATTTAACAGGATCCAAGAAGGCGTAATGAGATCAGGTGCATCAGTTGCTAGTATTACTGAAAAGAGCCCAATGGGATCCGAGCGCCGAGCTAGAGCAATTGCATCAGTATCTCAGGCTATAAAGATCAATCGCAATCTCTGGGATATATGTGAGGAGGCGGCATAATGTCATTAGAAAAAGCATTCCAAGCTTTCGAACGTCGATCAAAAGATAAAAATTATTATATAACTACTAAGGATAGTAGCTTTGGATACGACACAACCTCTTATTGGAATAGGCGTAAACAGCGGTGGCAAGCTTGGCTATGCGTCCAATGCGTATATCCAACTTGCAAGGGTGCAAAAAGAGTATTTAAAAAAATAGCTTTAAATAATCCTGAGATAGATTTTTATATGAGGGCTTTAAATGATCATCAATATAATTAAATCTCAATCCCTCGGCTCTTGGCTGGGGGATATTATCGGAGCTCTATGCGTGTTTGCATTGTATCCGGTAAGCTTCATTTTACTATCAATATTATTTACCTAAAGGAGACTAGACCATTGTTTAAGAGCCCGCTTTCGAGCGGGTTTTTTAATGCCTAATTGATCGATATTAGAGCATCTAGCGCGCTCTCTGTTCGAGCTGGTGGATCTTTATCAGGCTAACTAGCGCCGGCTCTATCACAATGCAGGAGGATCGCAGATAGTTACCGGCAATGTTCAGATAGTTCTATTATGTGCACAGCTGGGGATCCCTCTCCTGTGTGAAAAATTCGTCACTCTTTTAGAATTCCTAGTAAATCCTCCAATATTCAGGCCTAGATTCTATGACAATGACTACGATGGTAGTAGCTTTTTAAATTGGCTGCATATAAATAAGGGATCTACAGCTGCTATTCCTTAATTCATTCAATTAAAGCTTATTTATATAGAGTTATTGCTAGGGTTTGATATTTTCGAGGAGTTTTTTTGGCCCGGCGAGTGCCACCCCACCCCCTACCCGTACCGTATACAACTCTACCCCGAGATTGGATTTTTGCAGCTGTAAACTAGACCCCTCTTTTTAGCGGTGTCATCAATCAATGATTTGTACATAACCTTTTATCAGGGATTGGTAGGATTTATTTGTAAACTACACTTGACCAATGGTAATAACTAATGTATTTGTTAAGGTAACTTCCATTAGAGAAGGCCTATTGAGTAGTGATTAACATCCATAATAAACTAAATCTAGATGTTGAGGTAGATCACACACTGTCTTTGGAGTTTGATGACTCTGAAGGTGTGGTGATATCGACATATATATCTATCCCCGGTGATGATGAACCTAATGAAGTAGATACTCCCTTCGAAAGATTGGTCGAGGAGTGCTTAGAGCTATATAAGTTCGATTCAGATTATCAGAAGCTGTATTGTGTAGCTCATGAGCTTGCACGGTTCTCTTCTAAGCTGAGAGAGATAGCACGATCTATTGAGGATAGTACTCTCGTAGAGGACATGTTTAAGGTTGATATGAATGATTTACCGGAGGTGGAAGTATGAACATACCTCGGATTACCCCTAGATTGAAATTAGATGCTTCTATAGTGGGTCGAGTAGGGGAGAACCTAGCTGCCTACTATTTAGAGTTTAATAACTTTGAGTGCTCGATAGTAGATCGTAGAGGAGCTGACATATGGTGCAGGGCCCCTAACGGTACTTTATTCGGATTAGAGGTTAAGGCCTCTGCTTCTAAGACTACAGGGGATAGATACCATAGTTTTCGTATAACCAAAAAAGAAGCAGACCAGTTTATGCTGACCTGCTTGGATACGAATTTATTTAGAGTGTTTAGTAGAGAGAAGCTTCTAGACCGTATGGGTAAGAATACCAGTGATATGCTTCATATGAAGCCAGAGGAGTTCTCTGAGAAGCTGATGTTAGAAGATATTGATAGGTTAACTAAGTACTATTCTTAGCGCTGCTTTAGAGTACTTCTATCTATATATACCCTCGAGACCACAACTCGATTATATCATATAAAGCGCACTTTGTAAATCCTCTTTCTTGACTTTGTTCATGTAACATGAGATAATATATAAATCCAGAATGATAAACTTAATTTACATCAGGGCCGCTATTGAGGCTAATACTGGCATTCATCTAACTTTAGAGAAAACACGGCAGTATTTGCTTGAAGAGGGTTTGATCACCCAAAAGCAAGCTGATGAAGATGCAGTTATTTTTACTGGGTATGGTGATCTGTTCTTTGGAGATGTTCCTACAGCTAATATTGAGAAACAGCTCGATGACAAAGAGGGATTACCAGATCGTATTATTGCAGGATCCTAGGAGAATATTATGAAGAATAAGAAATCAAACTGCGGCGCATCCCGTCCAGCAACGCAAAAAGGCACACCTAAGATGATGA
>Ga0206682_10001779_pt1 | contig 20698 bp, 16 predicted proteins | sample M240m12015metaG_FD_155444 | JGI IMG/M metagenome (GOLD analysis project Ga0206682, IMG submission 155444) | Ammonia-oxidizing marine archaeal communities from Monterey Bay, California, United States - M2 40m 12015 | ecosystem: Environmental > Aquatic > Marine > Intertidal zone | place: USA...
TTATTGCCAGAGATCCAATTGATTCAGTAGATTGGGCTGAGGTTGTAACTAGAGTCGTCGGTTTGAATAAACAAGAATCTGTTGACTGGAATGATGTAGCCAATCTTTCTCCAGGTCTAGTTAAAGCAGACCCAGTTGAGTTAAATGACACCTCAGTAACTCGAGCTTCAGAAAATGCTTACACCGAAGACCCACTTGTTGACGAATCAAATGTCTTACTATTTGCCACCAGTAAAACTGAAAGCGCAGTTTGGGGTGAATCTGGAAAGGTAATTGCTCAAAACTACGCAGGTGATTATTTTGCAGAAGATTATGTTGGGGAAGTAAGAAATATTTCCTAACAAGGGAAACAATCGTTATAAATACAAAACAAATATACTACACATCAACTAGGAGAAAAAAATGATTCTTGATGTAGATAAAATGAATGCGTTGGGGCGTGTTCAAATTCAGCTTTTCGATGCAAAGGGCAACCTAAAAGAAGAGCAAACTGTAAACAACTTGGTAGTTACATCTGGTCTAAACCACATTGCTGACCGCCTCGGAAACTCATCACCACCAACTCGTATGTCTAATATGGAAGTGGGAACAGGTACTACAGGACCAAGTGCTTCTCAAACTACATTGATTAGCCCAATTTCTTCTGCTCGTGTTACTCTGACATCACAGACTGTATCAACTAATACTGTTGAATATGTTGGTGATTTCCCTGCTAATACTGGTACTGGTGCTGTAACAGAAGCTGGTATCTTTAATGCTACTTCTGCTGGTACTATGCTTTGCCGAACTACGTTTTCGGTTGTAAACAAAGGTGCGGCAGATACACTGAAAATTACTTGGACTTTGACTGTTTCTGACACCTAAACCTAACGTATAGGAGTTAGACATGGCATTATTACTAAGATCAGCTGCAAGGGTAGAAAATGCTCGTTCGTTTTATAGAGATATATTTAACGAAAACGACTTTTTCTATATGTTTGCTTCGAGGGCGAGACCTTGGGATGACGATACGACTCCCGAGAATCCCCGTGACTCTCAGTATTACCAATCACAATATCGCCAAGATATGTTATTCGTTAAACGAATAAATGCATCTGATGCAGTATTGCTTGCTCCAAGGTATGACTGGGTTTCTGGTACAATTTACGACCAGTACGATGACGAATACGCAGACAATCATCCAGCATACAGTGGTGCAACTAATTTGTCTGACGCCAAGTTCTATGTAGTCACAGATGAATTCAATGTTTATAAGTGCCTTGAGAATAACAACAATGCTCAAAGTACGATTAAACCAACATCAACTGCAACAGACACGTTCACCTTGGATGATGGTTACATGTGGAAGTTTATGTTCCAAATTGGTTCTGCAGACAGAACTAAATTTTTGAACACTAACTTTATTCCTGTCCGCAAAGTTTCAGGCGCAGGTAATCCAGCATTTGATGTAAATGGTGAATTGGATTCAATAACAGTAACTGCTGGTGGCTCTGGGTATAGTTCTGCGCCCACTGTTGTCATAGAAGGCGATGGAACAGGGGCAGTTGCAACTGCTACTGTTTCGGGTGGTCAGGTGACAGGTATAACCATCACTAGCGAGGGCAGAGGTTATTCCTTTGCGTTCATCAAACTTACTGGTGGCGGTGGATCGGGTGCTACTGCTACAGCTGCACTCGGTTCTTCAGAAACACCATCACTTCAGTCCTCGGTCGAGGCTGCAGCAGTGAAAGGTACTTTGGATCGTGTTTCTGTCACAAATGGTGGTGTTGATTACGTTGAAGGAGATGTAGCACTAGTTGTAAAGGGTGACGGGACTGGTGCAACTGCTTCTGCTATCGTTAATACTGCTGGAACTATTACTGATGTGATAGTGACTAATCCTGGATCCAATTACACTTTTATTGACATTGAAATAACGCAATCGATTGGTGCTGGTACATCTGCAATATTAAGACCAGTTGTAGCCCCAAACTCTGGTCACGGAGGTAATCCTCCTAGAGAACTTTTCGCCAAAAATATTGGCGTAACTGTTTCTTTCACCTCCGACGAAAATGACATAATTATTGGTAATGAGTTTAGACAAGTTGGTATTATCAAAAATATGCATAATTTTGCAGAGACTGCAACATTTACATCAACAGTTGGAACTCCATGTCACGTTGTAACAGTATCTTCTTCAAATATAACAAAATTTAATTTAGATGATGTGCTGCAAACTAACGATGGCGGTGAGTTTAGTGTAATTCAGTCAATAGATACTACAGGTAACGGAACTAAAGATACAGTTTATCTATTACAAAAATATCCTGGAATCGGATCATCGTCATCATTCACAAATGTGACTACAGGCGATACAGGAATAACTATAAATAGCCTGACAACACCAGAAATAAGTAATCATTCTGGTGAGATTCTCTATATTGACAATCGTAGACCTATCACTCGCGATGAAAATCAGGTAGAAACGCTGAAAGTGGTATTTAACTTTTAAGGTAAAGAAATGGCTCTAAATCTAAATACAAGCCCATATTTTGACAATTTCGATGATGCGAAAAAGTTTTCTCGCATACTGTTCAAGCCTGGAGTTGCTGTACAGGCAAGGGAACTAACACAACTACAGACTATTTTACAAGATACTGTGGGTAATTTTGCTGATCATCTTTTTAAAGATGGGGCAAGAGTAAAGGGGGCATCAGGTGCACCTCTAGTCAGAGATTTCATTAAGTTGAATGATCTTGATGCATCTTCAGCGACTGTTGCTAATGACACTTTGGCGAATTATGTCGGTGATATTGTGACTGGTGGAACTAGCGGTCTTAAGGCAAAGATCTCAAAAACCGCAACAGGGTTAGATACAGATGCCGTAGATAAAAAGACATTTTATATAGAATACACGGAAGGTAACGCTACTGGGTCATATCTTCACTTTGAAGCAGGGGAAACTCTTACAGTAACATCTACCGATAACGGCAGAAATGGTAACACATTTGTTGTCGATAACGGAACAGATTCAAGCGATGTAACTAGAAATTATTTCGGTAAAGGGTTAGATTTTGTAATTGAAGAAGGTATTTTGTATATCGATGGTTACTTTGTATATCACGATACACAAACAATTAATCTTGAAAAATATAAGACATCAGCAAATTATTATGTTGGTGTCAAATTCAAAGATTCTATTGTAACTTCTGATGCAGACAGTACATTGAACGACCCAGCATCAGGAACATTTAATTTTAATGCTCCAGGGGCTGATCGTTATAAGACTTCTACTGAAATCGCAAAATTGGCTTTGACCGCAACCAATGATTCTGATTTCATTTCTTTATATACAGTTGAAGATGGTCTATTATCTCGCGGTGACGATATCGGTGATTTAGATTATTACAACAAACTTGGCGCACAACTTGCATTAAGAACATTTGACGAAAGCGGGAACTATGTTATCCGCAATTTTGAGGTTACTGTAAGGGAACATTTAAAAACATCTTCTAACAGAGGATTGCTAGATACAAGCAGTGGTGGCTCAGCGGATCATATCGCTGTTGGTGTTGGTCGTGGTCTTGCCTACGTTAATGGATATAGGCGAGAGTTCCTTTCTCCAACATATGTTAAGGTGGAAAAGGGCAACGAAAGTGTAGTTGAAGAAGGATTTACAGTATCAACCAACTATGGTAATTATATCATTGTTGATGAAGTTGCTGGTAACTGGGACATTAAAGATGGGTCATTATTAAAATTCGGTAATACTGCTTCTAATGCAGCATCAGATAATACCTATTCAAACCATGCTGCTCCTTCTACGATTATCGGTCAAGCACGTATAAGGCAAATCCGTTATGAAAGCGGAACAGTAAATGCTGCAGCATGTAAATATCGTTTATATCTTTATGATATTCGTATGTTTGGCGGTTCTTTTGATGATATTAGAACTATCTACAACGAAGACTCTACAATGAATGGGTTTGCTGACCCAGTATTGGAAAGCAGTAAAGCAGTTCTCAAAGAATCAAATTCTAATCAGCTGGTATTCAGAGCTCCATTTAAGGCTGCAAAAACTTTTGCGGTTGATACAGGTGGAACATACGATAATAATTATACATATCAGAAAGAGTTTACCGCTGAGGTTTCAGTTTCTGGTGTGTCAACTGTAACAGTTACAGGAACAGAGTCTTTCCCGTATTCTTCAACACCAACACAAACTCAACTTGATAATGAGTTTTATTTGGTATTCCAATCTGATGTGACATTAGATAATACGTTATACAAAAAAGGTGAGCCATTTAGATTAACACCTTCTATGATAACATCTATTTCTAATACTGCAATTAATTTTGATATTGGAAATAGTCTTTCTGCCGCAACTGATGTAACTCTGCAAATAAAAGTCAAACAAACTGACGTAGTTCCAGTACAATTTGTTGCTAAAAAAACTAGATATGTTAAAATTGATACAAGTACCAATGATGGTGGTCAATTTGGACCTTGGAACTTGGGTTTCTGTAATGTATACAAGATTGAAGGGGTTTATGTCGGATCTTCTTATACTGAAACTGGAACTGACCACAAAGATCAGTTTATATTGGATAATGGTCAAAAAGAGAATGTTTATGACCATGCAAAACTAATTAAGAAGCCGAAGTCAAGATTGAATACAAATGGCAAATCAATTGTTGTTAAACTTTCTTATCTTGATCCGAACTACAGTACTTCGGTTGGATCATACTTTGCTATTGATTCTTACCCTGTTGACGACACAGGTTCGACTGGTATTTACACATACGAAATACCAGTATTTTATTCTAAGAAGAGCGGGAAATATGATCTAAGGGATTGTGTTGATTTCCGACCATTTGTTAATCATACTTCGGCAGACGCGACTTCTTTAGCGCAAGCGACCATAAATCCAATAGAAGCAAACGACCTCAGAACTGTTTCTGGTGGTTATGAAATGCCTGTTCCAACAGAATCATATACTACAGATGCAGAATATTATTTGTCTCGAATTGATAAAATTGTTATCGGAGAAAAGGGTACTGTCGATGTAATTAAGGGTGCTGCAAGGCTGAATCCAAAATCACCTGTTGCTCCTATTACAGCTATGGAATTGGGTAAGGTAACAATACCACCATATCCTTCTTTATCGCCATATATTGGCAGAACAAGCGGAAGGAAAGATTTATCTTGTACAATTGCCGTTAAACAAAATAGACGCTACACCATGTCAGATATTGGTGCCATAGAAAAACGGATAAATCGCCTTGAGTATTACACTTCTATGAATATGCTTGAGAAGGATACCGAGAACCTTGTTATTACAGATTCCTCAGGAAACAATAGATTTAAGAATGGTATCTTTATTCATAATTTCGCAGACCATGGATTAAGTAATCTCAGAGACCCTGATTTTAATGCTGCAGTTGACACAAGAAACAAATTCCTCACAGCAAACTTCGAAGAAGAACAGGTTGACGTTCTATTTGATAATTCTAATTCTTCTGGTGTAACCAAAACAGGAAATTTAGTAACTCTTCCATACACATTAGTGGATAATCAACGAAATATTAATGCCTCTAAATTTAGGAATTGTATTGGTTCTTTGTTGTTCAATTATAAAGGTGATTTGCAACTTTATCCTCAATCAGATAACTTTGTTGCAATGGAAGATGGTGGCGATCAAATTGTTGAGAATAGTGCAATCGCACAAGGTTTAGAAAATCTTACTGATTCTCTAGGAAATGCGGGTATCGTTAATGGTGTTAACACTACTATGGGTGGTGTAACATCAGACACACAAGATATTGAGTTTGGTGGTAGCGATGGAGACACTGATCGAGGTGGGCGTCGCGGAAACGTAGACTCAACAGTAGATGTTAGTTTTGATGCTTCTATGACACAAGTCGTTGATTCTGCAGCTATATCTCAATCGGTTGATACTTTAACAATTAATTCTACTGGAAGCGATACAGTCACGCAAGATTTTGGCGATCGAGTAACTGATATTGGTTTCACACCTTTCATGAGATCTCAAAATGTCACATTCCACGCGACAAGATTAAAACCAAATACTCGCGTTTATGCATATTTTGACGGAGACCCAGTTTCTGATCATTGTCGTAAATTAACATATTCAACATTTACTTCTAGATTGTCTTCAGGGGTCAACAACTTCTGGTCAGATTTCAATGAAACAACAAATGCATTTGGAACTCCTCTGGTGACAGATTCAGAAGGAAGACTTGCAGCTCAATTTAGAATACCAGCAGAAACTTTCCGCATTGGAGAAAAAATCCTTCGTTTAACTGATGATGTCCTGAACAGGGATGGGTTTACAACTACGTCAACTGAATCTACATATTCTTCGTTTGGTCTTGATGTTATTTCGCAAGGAACTATCGTTTCTACGCAGGTTCCATCTTTCACGACAGGAACTCAAGCTGGAGATCCACAAGTAGTTGCTGAAGTAGTAACTGATGTGCGAACTGAGGACATAACAAGTAATGTTTCAGTAGACGTCGACTTAACAACTGACGATCCAACTGCGCAGACCTTTATTGTCTCAAATAAAGAAGGGATATTCTGCCCTAAAATAGACCTTTATTTCAGAAATAAATCTTCTACTGATGGTATAACTATTCAACTTCGTGAAGTTGTAAATGGGTATCCTGGATCTAGAGTTCTACCATATGGTTCCAAATATCTTTCTCCTTCTCAGGTTAATATCTCATCAGAAGCATCAGACGGAACAGTTACGTTTTCTGCAACTGGCGTTACGTTTGATTCCCCAGTTTTCTTGGAAGGCGGTAGAGAATATTGTATTGTAACACTACCTCAAGGAAATAGCCCAGATTATGAAGTTTGGGTTTCAGAGTTGGGAGAAAATAAGGTAGGAACCACTCAAAGAATTGTTGCAGAAGATGTTACTGGCGGTGTTTTGTTTGTTTCATCAAACAACAGATCTTGGAATGCGTTCCAAGCCGAAGATCTAATGCATAGAATTTATCGTTGTAACTTTACAACTGATACTGAAGGATCAGCAAAATTCACTAATGGACCAATAGATTTTCTATCAATGGTTGAGTACACCAATGGAGCGTTTGAAGCTGGTGACAACCTTCACTCATTTAATGTAACATTAGATAATGGGGGAACTGGACACTCTGTTAATGACGTGATAACCTTTGCGGGGTTTGGTGGCGGTACTGGTTTAAAACTTAAAGTAACGCAAGTCCAATCTAATGTTGTTACTGCGTTTAGTATTGAAGAGTTGGGTTCTGGGTTTACTGCAGATGGAACAAATGTAGCACAATCTGGGACAACTGGCTCTGGTACTGGTATGATAGTCGATGTTGTAACAAAGACTGGTGCTGTCGAAAGGTATTCTTCTTTAAACGATGTTGCTAGGATCCAACTTACAAAATCTGATTTTGATGTTAACGATATTATTGGTAATGGTTCTACTCAAGGAAAACTTGAAACCATTGATAATAAAATCTTTAACAAACTGCAGTTAAACTTTGGTGAAATAGTTCTTCCTCAAACTAGGGTTGATCACAGCTACACTCCAACAGACTCAACTGGTGTTGCTGCAGCTGGAACAACTTCTAGGAAAATTGTTAAGCAGGAACAACAAATAACAAACAAAGAATATGCTGTATATTCTAAATCAAACGAAGATGCTAACTTGAGTGGTGCTAAGTCCTTCAAGAGTGAGGCGAAGATGTTAACTTCTAGTAAATTCATAAGTCCAGTTATTGACTTATCTAGATGTGGATTCATCGCGACTCAAAATATCATTAATAACAACTCAACCAATGAAGACGCAAATAATAGCGGAAGTGCTCTTGCTAAATATATCTCTAAGACAGTTAGATTGTCAGATGGTCAAGATGCACAAGACCTGAAAGTTTATCTAGACCAAAAAACTCCATTTGGTTCTGAAATAAAGGTTTATGGTAAATTCATGGCAGCAGAAGACGATGCTGATCTAAGACAAGAACTTGATTGGTTCTTGTTAAAAGAAGATTCAATACCAGATAACAGAGGGTTGAGTCAAACAGGTTTTGTTGAGCATAGATACACTATCGATAATGCAAACCTCAATGGATCCGACGTTCTTACATATGCAACTAAGCGTGTTGGATCGACAACTGTTAGTGCTGGGGGTTCTGGATATACTAGCCCACCAACTGTAACAATTACAGGCGGTACGTCAACAAGGCAAGCTAAAGCAATTGCTGTGTTGAGCGCAGGTGCGGTTTCCTCTATTGTCATAACAGATCCAGGAAGATACGCAACTAATTCTGCTACACCAACATTAACAATTTCTGGGGGTGGCGGTTCTGGCGCCACAGCAACGGCAACACTTTCTACAACAAATTTCGTAACATTCAAGGAGTTTGCGATAAAAATTGTAATGTTAACGGATAATACGTCTAATGTTCCTCAGTGTAAGAATCTGAGAGCAATTGCGTTACAAGTATAGGATTTCATAAATGGCTGATTTTACTACCGATAAATATTCCAGAGACCCAAACAGCAATGCTCTAATAAGCAAAGATTTGGCAGGATTACAGCAATATCGCGCGAAAAAAAGGCAATCTAAAAAACTAGATGAAGTATGCGATGATATAAATAGTCTTAAAGAAGACTTGGCGCAGATAAAAGATGCCATTCAGATAATTCTAAAAAATAGGTAAGAAAAATGTCAACACTAACAACTCGCTCAGGTAAAGGTTCACCTCTCACTAATACTGAGGTTGACTCAAACTTTACAAATCTAAACACCGACAAGTATCAAAGCGGTGATGATATTATTGTTGATGATATTACAGTATCTGGTCGCTTTATAGTTGGTGTTGATGCCTCGGTAACTGCAGCTGGTACAACACAAGGAACTGCTACTGCATTAACAAAGACATACAATATTATTAATACAGCAACATCAAACCAAGGTGTTAAACTCCTTGATGCCTCAACAGGTACACGTGTAACTGTTTTTAATTCTACTTCTACGACTATTAAAGTTTACCCATATGCGGGTGAATCTATCAATGATCTTTCTGCAAATGCTGCATTATCCCTTGGACCAGAAAAAGGTCGAGATTTTGTTGCGGTATCTGCAACTCAATGGCAGTCTACAGACGAGGGTGACGCAGTTGTTGCATCTTCATTAGATGCGTCAGGTCTTGCTTCCCTCGATGGAGGTATTGACGTTGATGGGGCATTTACTGTTGCTGACTCAACAGGTAATATTAATACCACAGGCACACTAGATGTTGATGGTCTTGCTTCCCTTGATGGAGGTATAAACGTAAATGACAATTTTACAGTAGATAATTTAGGTGTGTTGTCTGCCGCAGGTGTCACAGTTACAGGTAATTTTATTGCTGCTGGGGCGATGATCACTGGTGTGCAAGGTGGTGTAACTGCAGCAGGATCTGCTCAGAGCGATGCGACTCAATTAGGAGAAACAGTAAATATTGTAACTACTGCTTCTAATAACGAAGGTGTTAAATTGCCTTCTGCGACTACGGGAAGACATATAGAGATTTACAATTCTACTTCCTCTTCAATAAAAGTATATCCTGCAACTTCAGATAAGATTGATTTTGGTTCGTCTAATGCTGCTAAAGACCTTCCCCCAAACACATCTATGAGCCTAGTGTGTAGAGATTCTGAGACTTGGGAAGTAAAAAGACCTCTAGTGATTTATAATTCGTCGGGTAATATCGTAAACTAAGGAAATATAATGGGTAATCCTGTAAAGGTAAGAGTTGATCCTAACACTGATGTCGTTTTAGGTTTTCAGGAGATGAGCACCGCAGACATGAAAGGTGCGGTAGCAGGTAGGATCACTGAAGCATTTGTGTATAATATTGATAATGATACCCAAACCATGCTGGATGGTAAGGGACAGCCTGCACAAGTTATACTACACGAGGGGACGGCTCAATATCCATATACTCTTGGAGTAGATTCTCAGATTGGAACTTTCGTAGATAAAAAACGAAACGATACAATAGGTACACACCCAACATCTGGTGCTCAAACGACAGTCAAAACGTATACCTTTCTTCAGAATAATAACGTAAACGTCGTTAACATGGGAGACGACCCATTTCCAGTAATATTAGATGACAATAATCGGCTTAAAGATAGTACTGAAACCGAACGAAAAGATTTTCTAGATATAGTTATCGATGCCTATTGTGAACAATCTGCAAGTACTGCGGGGCAATATTACTTGTCAGCTAATGCACCAAATACTGGTGGAACTTGGGTTAATCGCGGTAATATTGAAGACACCCAAGTAGATAATACTTCATTTACAAAAACGCTTTGGCAAAAATCAACAGCCAACAGCACAGTTCCTACTGGTGTGGGTAACAATATTGTTATCAGGGAACAAAGTGGAAATACCGATGACGAAAGTCTACAAGAAGCAGATGTTGTAAGGTATCGTCAGATGGCTGTGTATCTCGGAAATAGGATCCTTGAGCGTGATGGTCCAGGAATATACGCTCTTTCAGAAAATGCTCCGAGTACTGGAACATGGCAGCAAATGGGAGAGACTCTCACGGACCAAGTAAAAAACATTGCAACATATGCTTATGCTGGAACATATACTGGGACATACACTGGAAACTATGCTGGTTATTACAGCGGAACATATTCTGGAACCTATTCTGGAAGTTACAGTCCTCGATTTGCAGGTTATACAAGAACGTGGGTGACATACACAGGATATTACACAGGTTATTATACTGGTAATTACACTGGAAACTACAGCGGAAGCTATTCTGGTGATTATGCTGGGTATTATGATGGAGCTACAATAATAAGTACATCCTCCAGTCAGTCCAATAAGAAACTGTGGTTGAGAACTGCCTAAATAGAATACAATTTTACATTATGGAGTAAATTATGGAAGTTATCGCATCCTCAAACGACAAAGAACGCCCACCTCTTTGGAAAGACCCCATCTGGAAAGATAAAGAAAACCGCCAAATAGTTGCCAGAAGGTTATCTTATGATGGCGAATATAATGTTGTTCACATTAATGCATATGATGCTTATAACAAAGATTTCGATGAAATATTAGAAATGTTTGGTGAAGAGCAATTAGATAAAAATACAGAAGAGCATAGAAAAGAATCTGAAGAACGCGAACAACATCATAGAGAACAAAAAGAAGCTGACATGGCACGTGCCAAGCAAGAAGTTCTTTTTAATATGAAGTTGGAAGCATTTGAAATCGAAGAAATACGAAACTCTACCAACCGAGATCTTAAAAAGCGTCTGAGAAAGGCAAAGACGCCAATTGAAGTCCAAGCCTTTGCAACCCTGATGATACAGGAAGCATTGGCCAATGAAGAGTAATGGTTATGTCTACGTTGCTTCAGTAAAAAAAGAATTTTATTATGCTGCACTTTATTCTGCCCAATCCCTTTTAGATTTTTACCCAGAAGCAAAAATAACGCTGTTCACTCATGAATCTTGGGTGTGTGATGAAGCACGTGAAATTTTTGATCAAATTATAACGCAAGGTGTCCCCAACCACGTAAGAGCAAAACTTTGGGCGTTGTCTAAATCTCCATACGATACAACCCTTTATATTGATTGCGATACGCTAATTCAAAGCGAAGAAATATCTGAAGTTTTCGATTTACTTGGAGACAAAGATTTACTGTTTACTAGATGTAGACCATACAACGCAAAGATAACTAAGTTGTCAGAAACTGAAGAAATGATTTATCATTGCGGTTTGTTTTTGTATAATACTAAAACGACTAAAGAACTGATGGATAACTGGTACACTTGGTATCTTGAACAAACCGATCCACGCTGGGATCCTTCTCCGTATCCCGAAGAAGTAAGGCAGTGGGATACATTTACTATGTGGAATATGTTGACTAATGGTGATTTTAATGTTACAATAGGAGAGTTCCCTGCCCCAGATGCAAAGTGGAACTTTGTAAATGGTTACAAAGATGAAGAACTGATGGGGCAAAATATAGTTGTTCAACATTATACAATATCAAGAACTAGGATGATGTGCAGTGAGATTTATAGACCTTAATAAAGAAATAATAGAAATTTTAAATGAACACAGTGAATGGTTTTTTGATCAGGATTTATCAGAATTAGTCATTAGTGATCACGGCAACTCAAACTCTGAACATTCTCAATCTTTTGACTACTTAAAAGAAATGCTCAAAAAGCCAATGGGAAAGGAAGAAGGGCAACATGCAGGTCCACCAGAGGTTGTTCGGAACGTACACTTTGGTCCTGGAGCTCAATCTCCAGAAAAATTTAAAAAAGAGTCTCAAAGGTTTAATGACACTCTGGTTAAATTTTTAGGTGCCAAATATAGTGCTGTACACGTGTACTATCCAGAAGACGGATTTATGGGGTGGCATAATAATTGGGATGTTCCTGGATATAATATTTTGTTTAACTATAATCTAGGAGATGGGTATTTTCAATTTTGGGATGGAGAAATAATCCACACATTACCAGATTGGAAAGGGTGGTCTGCCAAAGTTGGTTATTATGGCGATCAATCTGATCCAGTATGGCATTGCGCTGGGGGTGGTCCAAGAATTACTGTCGGGTTTGTTGTACCAGATAAAGATATGTGGGAACTGATGGTAGAGGATATTACTATTTAGACCCTATGACCATGAATCTATTATATTTTCTTTTTCCATCCCAAGAATAATATGTTTGTTCTCGTTGTCCTTCATAATATGTTTCTTCTAAGTCAATTTGTTCTTTTAATTCGTCGATACTTTTAACGCAATTTATACCATACATTTCCTCAATCACATCGCTATTCTGACAAGCGAATACTGCCATTGGATTTTTTGTTGTAAGTTCTTTCAGTGGATACATTTGTTCTGTATTAATTGCTACAACAATATCTGCATCGATTTTATTTAATTCATCAAACGCAAAGGGAATGTCTAGATTGTGATGTCGAATCTTTACAAACTTTTCCTGAGCATAATGTTTATGCATTATTTTAGATATATCTAATGCTTCTTTATCTAAATCAACTAAGTGTAACTCCCCTATATCTAGGTTTTCGCAAAGGAGAGGGACGAGAGGCACGCCTAACCAAGAGTTTAGCACCAATACCTTAATTTTCTCTTGTCTAGCGCAGTTTTCGACAGTCTTTATTAATTGTTCCACTAGCCACGTCACTGCTTCAACGTGATTTTCCTCGTGGCATTGACGTAAGTCGGTGAGTTTGTGCGGTGCTTTTTGTTCTATGAAGTGAAGTGCTTCACCATAGAATTTAAAATTATTAAGAAAATTAGATTTTAACATCTTCACTTTTACCCATAGAGTCAAACAAGCAAATATACGGAATCTCTCGATACACGTGCTTTTCAGTGTCTTGCGGAAAGATATAACCTTGATTGAAACTATATACCCATCCTATTGGGAAAAGTTTCATGGGGATTATGTTCTTATCACAAAGAAAATTATCAATACCACGATATTGCCAAAGTATCTGTTGCTTATATTTATTAAAGTATTCCCAAAGTTTTTCTGAATCAAAATTTTCGTTCCATCTTAAAATGCTTGAGTTTATATCACTGAATTTGTGAGGAACGTGTTTTGTTTCTTCTTTCATCCTTTCTAGGTCATGCCACCAAGTCTTTACAATCCCGAGGCAGTTTTCTGGGTCAAATTCCTCGAAGGGTTTTATTTCTTTTTGGATTAGTATATCGAGGTCAAAAAAAAGTTTTTCCCCTTCTTGGCTTACTAGTGGAGAAAACAAATACATTTTGTTCCACCATTTTTCTAAATCATTTTCCTCTGGTATGAGTATTGGCTCAACAAGATCGCTGAGTCCAGATGGATCGTCGGTTATGCAAAAAACCTTTTTATGCGATTCTGGGGAAAGGGATTGGAGATCTTCTGCTATCTTATTTACATATTCAGAAGAATATTTTGTACCCCATTTTACTGTATAGATGTTCACACGTACAACCAATCTAATCCAATATTAGCGATTTTTTTGTAGCCAAGTTCTAATAATAAATCACCGCCATTGTTTCTTTCTACTACGACCGCTGGGCGATATTTCTTCAATATCCTCGTCATGCCCTCTAATGCGTTTTTTTCCATCCCTTCGATATCTAAGTGGATCAAATCAGGATCAATATCATAATTATCTAAGGGAACTTGTTTTATTTTTCCATCTAATTGTTCTGAAACTGAAGAAGCACCAGTATTAACCCTATCTATTTTAATTCCAACAACTGCTTCTTTACTTCCAAGTGCAAATGGGTGCATTGTTACATTATTATATTCTTTTAAATTTTCTTTCAAACAGTGATAATTGACCAAATCTGGTTCGAATGTTAATACCTCATTTACATGAGATGCATATTGCGCAGTGTATAGTCCACAATTTCCTCCAGCCTGAACGACTGTATCAGCACCACCAATCATAACTAATATTTGTATCGGGATATCTGGGTGCTGTTTTGTCAAGTGTTTCCAACAATGGTAATCTTCCTTTGGCCAAAGCCATTCCTTGTCTCTAAACTTTCTGTATTCATAACTCATTGCCAATGCTCCAATAACTTGGGGTCTACCAAATCGTCTTGTTTTGTTTTTCCCCTAGATCCATCTTCAAATGGTAGAAGGTCTACATTAAATACGCAAAGGATACAATTGTTTCTGTATATTCCTACGTTTAAATCGTCTTCATCCCAAGAACGACCACGATTGTATGAGTATGCCATCCAACTAGGAAAATAATCCCATAGTTCTTTCCAACGCCAACTATGGTAATTATCAGTGCCGTCTGTAAATGTAAACCAGATCTTTTCCTGATGTTTAAGTACATCATTCCATATAGGCTCACATTGATCGTCACTCCAAACCTTACAGCTTCCGTTTGTAAACGCTCCATGAGATAATTTAAATCTTCGGGTATCCATAGGTCTTGGGTCTTGCCACCAAGAGCGCATTTTTGTTGGTTGTTCCATATTGTATGTTATGATTGGAGTTAGATCATTTTGAATGATTACGTCTAAATCAAAAAACACAAATCGACCAGTTGGTTTATCTTTTGCAAAGTTATGTGTATTGAAAACAAAGGTTTTTGCTCTGTCCCAACAACGAGCCATGCCGTATTTGTAATCTTCTAAACCAAACCAGTATTTTGGGTGGATATTTGGAATGTCTGGGAATTCTATTATTTTTACGTCTTGGTCAATTCCAGTCGGGTCATCTGTGTAGCAGTAGAAATGCACATCAAATTGTTCGGGGGTGTTTCTCTTTGCCATGTTTTTTAAACGATTGACAAAGTGCGCACCATATTTTTCTCCCCACTTAGCACATACAAAATTTACACGCATCTTCCACAAGTCTCTTTACAAATTTTCAAAGGGTCTTTTTTCAGACTATCATTATAACATTCGAAGTCTGCATTATATACAATATCCTTCAACAAAAAGGATTTGGCGTTGTTGTATTTAGGATTGTATGGGTAGTCTATTGGGTGCAAAGGATATAATCTGTTTTCTAAAATATCTCTAGCAATATACGAACAAGGGAAAACTTGCCCCTTTGCATTGATATAAGCCATATTCTCGTTTCTGGCTTCACAATCAATTACCCAGTTTTCTTCTTTTGTGATGTTTCTATATTCTTCTTTTTGCTTAAATGTTTTTATGTTTTCCCTTGTTATGAGGTCTTTATTAATATCTGTGTTGGGGTGTGAGCCATGTGTGGTTTCATTTACTCGAAAATCCATCGGGGGTTCAATTACCTCAGTCCCCACGCTTTTAAACCAATCAACTATCTTTGAGTAGTCTTTACATCTTTCAGGTTTAGAAAGTGTTGTCAGTAAAGTTACATATTCTGGTGGGTCTGCAAATATTCTTTTTATTTCGTCAAGAGTGAGTTCGTCTTCTTCTACAAACAGGTCATTGAATTTATTTTCTGTATCATTGTATTTGTTTGAAAGTTCTAAAACTATCCTAGAAGGGACATCCTTGTACATATCATATTTTCCGTACCAATGATTCAGAAGAATTGAATCTTCTAGATCTTCAATAGATATGGAATTATCGTTTTTGATTACATTTTGATTGAACAGCGCAAGTTTGGCATCATAATTAGTATCTTCATAATTGTAGCTATAGTACCATTCATGCGGTAAGAAGTTCCAGAAATTTGCTCCAGCTGGTCTTCTCCATTGATGGTAGTTGTCAGAACCTTTGTAAAAAATTGTAAAGATATCTGGATTACTCACAACATCTTCGTAAATTTTCTTTGTTTGATCAGACCACCAAAGCATACAACTAGAATTGAAGTATGTTCCTCTGATGTTTCTAAATCTTCTATCTTTTATTTGACCTTCTGGTTGCCAATGAGAATATAAAATATGCGGTTCAAACGCAAGTTCGTAAAACTCGTCAATAGAAGATTGAATGATTACATCTAGATCGAAATAGCAAAATGGACCATCTTCATTTAACCATTCCTTTGCGTTGAATAAAAGAAATTTACTACGATCCCAGCAGTAGTTTTCTTTTTCAAACCAATATTTCGGGTGTAGTGGTTCAATGTCTGGGATGGGGTGAGTATCTACTTCTTCCCTAATACCCTCTGGATCGTCTGTGAAACATACCATTTTAAATTGATTAACATAATTTGCGTCAATCATACCATATAGGTTATTCACATATTCAGGTGAGTATTTTTTACCCCACTTTATTGTTAGAAAGGTTAAAATAGTAATCAGACCTCAAATCAAAATCATAGTTTTCTTGACCATTCAACAAACAGATTGAAGCAAATTCGTGATATTTCTTAGCACGTGGGCTCACATCAGTTTTATGATCTATCCCATACATATAAGAATATATTTTACCTCGACCATAATTTGAAAAATTATCTTTATGTTCGTGGAACAAATATTTATCATCACAACCTTTATATTTTGTTATAAAATAATCTGGATTCTTCATAAAATGTTCGTAAATATGTTTCGCATTCGATGAATTCCAACTCATTACGCTCGAATTGAAATCTCCACCATCATGTTCAGCTTCAAATCCTTCGTGTTTCCAGTATGTTTTACAAATAGCAGGTTTTTGAACCCCTTTGTGAAATAGAATATCGATATTTGGATATTGAATAATAATATCTAAATCTAAATATACACATTCTCCGACATTATCTCTTTCAAACATTTTAATTTTGTTGAAAGTTCCCCAGTCTGAGTCAATCTTCACAGTTTCAATTTGCGGGTGCAGATTATCCATCCCAGGATTGTCGGTGTATAAGATGTAATTATATTTTGTTTGACAATTAGTTGCCTCGACTATGCGATTAACATCTTCGTGGTTGTATTTGTCTCCATATAAAAGCATAAAAATATTTTTCATAACCTTATTTATTATACTTTTTTTCGCCCGAAAGTCAAGTCTTTTTTATTCGTATAAATACCAGTATCATTGTTCGGAGCAAAAGATATGGCGACTCAAAAGAATATTGTAATTGATCAAGGTACAACATTTTCCGTTGATGTGACAGCGAAGGATAGCACTGGTTCAGCAAAAAATCTTTCTGGTTATACAACAACTGCACAAATAAGAAAGAGTTATTATAGTTCTACCTCAACCAGTTTCACGACATCTCAAGTAAATGGTACGGGAGTGATAACTCTCTCATTGACAGCTACGCAAACTGGAAATTTGAAGGCAGGTCGTTACGTTTACGATGTTGAAAGTGCATCAGGGTCGGAAACTATACGAGTTGTAGAAGGAATACTCACAGTCACACCCCAAGTAACAAAGGCATAATTTATCATGGATATGAATGATCTGTTTAAGATGTTAGCCGAAGAAAAGGCTAAGAATTCTGCAGAAGAAAAGAAAAAGAAAAATAAAACTAAGAAGAAATCAGAAGATCTGAAGCAAGACTTCTTAGAAGCATTTTCTTCTGAACTCAAGCAGTTGAAAGAGCAAGAGGAAAACCAGAAGCGAGAAATTGCTGCCATGGAAGCATGGCTCACATCACCAACAGTGAAAGAAGAAGTCCAGCCACAGATAGTCTCAGAAGATATTGAGGAGACTTTCACCGAAGATAAGATCCAAGACCCAGTAGAGGAAATCGTTGAAGAACCTTTAGTGGAAATTGAAGAATTAGTTGAAGAATCTGAAGAAGAAATAATCAAAGAAACAGAGAACCTTGAAGAGTTAGCTGAAACACCATTACACGAGCAAGCATTAGACTACCTTAAAACTAAGCGTGTTGAATTATCTGAAGATCAAGTGAAAATGAAATCACTTGAGAAACAAATCGAAGATGTTAAGAAATCTATTTCAAGCCTTAGATTAGGTATGCAAGGTTCTGGTGGCGGTGGTGCAGTAAAAATAAAAGATATGGACGATGTAGATCGTTCAACTGCCCTCGTGGATGGTAAATTTCTGAAATATGACTCGTCTTTATCAAAGTGGGTTGGTGCAGATGGTGGCGGTAGTGCTGTTGGTATAACATCAGCATCTTTCGAAACTTCTGATGGAGTACTCACTCTCACTAAATCTGACAACAGTACAGTTACTACAGACTTTGATGGTAGATATGCAGAATTATCTGGTGCTACGTTTACTGGTGATATATCATTCGGGGATGACGTAAAAGCTAAGTTTGGTGATAGCAATGACTTACTTATTTACCACGACACAACTAGTGAAGCTGTTGGAGATGGAAGGTCTGTAATCAAAGATGTGGGCACCAATGGACTTTATCTTTCTAGTGACGGAAATGGTATATTTCTAGAAAACGATTCTAGGCAGAGAGCCCTTGCCGCATTTACTATGCCTGGAACTTCTCCATTTATCAGATTATATTATAATAATTCCTCAAGATTACAGACAACAAATGATGGTGTAGAAGTTACTGGTGATGTTGAGGCTGATGAATTTATTGGTGATGTTCGAGGAGCGGTATTATTTAAAGCTAAGGCAAGTGAAGGTCTGGCTAAAGGCGATGTTGTTTATATTGATCAGTACGATACAACAGGCAATCAAACGCAAGTTGCTAAGGCAAATGCAAGTGATGCTGCTAAAATGCCAGCATTTGGTATTGTTTCCACGGCTGCGAATGCTAATGCAAATGTTGATGTTTATACCTTTGGCACATTGTCTGGTATAGACACAAGTAGTTTTTCGATCAATGATGAATTATATGTATCAGCTTCAACAGCTGGGGTGTTAGTTAATACAGCACCATCAGGAAGTGCAAACCTCATACAGAAAATCGCAAAGGTCACTAGAGTACACGCAACTTCTGGTTCTATTAAGATTATGGGTGCGGGAAGAACTAATGCTACACCCAATCTCGACGATGGCGATATTTTTATCGGTAATTCATCAAATCAGGCAATTACTGGGTCACTAGACACTCTTGTAGGGAATGCAGGGTATAAAAAAACTGTTAGCGAAACTGACGTAACTGCACATCAATCTGCACTTTCTATTGACGCATCTACACAGGTGACTGGAATTCTTCCTGTCAGCAACATGGCAGCAACAGCACTTACAACAATACAGACTGCTGCGGATGAAGCTGCACAACTGGCTCTAACAACAGAAGAAGGCGATGTTGTAGTTCGGACTGACCAAAATAAAACATATATGCATAATGGTGGTTCTGCAGGAACAATGGCAGATTTTACACTTCTTGCGACTCCAACTGATTCAGTAACAAGCGTCGACGGAAATACTGGCGCAGTCACAACACTACAATTAGGTACAACCGCAACAACAGCACTAGCTGGTAACACTTCATTATTACAACTTGGCACAACTTCTACTACAGCATTGGCAGGTGATACTTCATTACTTCAGTTAGGTACAACTTCTACTACAGCACTAGCTGGTAACACTTCATTATTGCAATTAGGTACAAGTTCCACTACAGCATTGGCAGGCGATACCGCACTATTGCAACTTGGTACATCATCAACGACAGCACTTGCGGGCGATACAGCCTTACTACAACTTGGTACAACATCAACAACTGCTCTTGCGGGTGATACTTCATTACTTCAGTTAGGCACAACAGGAACGACTGCTCTTGCGGGTGATACTGCATTATTAGAACTAGGTACAACATCAACAACTGCACTCGCAGGTGATACTGCATTATTAGAACTAGGTACAACATCAACAACTGCACTCGCAGGTGATACTGCACTACTAGCATTAGGTACAACATCAACGACTGCTCTAGCGGGCGATACTTCACTATTGCAAATTGGTACAACTGCCACAACTGCGATGGCGGGTAATACTGCTCTAAGTGCAATAGGTGGTAGTCTTGATTTATCATCGCAAGTAACTGGAACATTGCCTGTGAGTAACATGGCAGCAACTGCTCTTACGACAGTACAAACTGCAGCAAGCGAATCTGCACAACTTGCCTTGACAACAGAAGAAGGTGATGTTGTAGTTCGTACTGACGAAAACAAAACATACATGCGGAATAGTGGAACTACTGATCCACATGATATGACAAACTTCACACTACTTGCTACACCCACAGATGCAGTAACAAGTGTTGATGGAAATACTGGTGCTGTAACTACACTACAAATAGGCACAACTGCTACAACTGCGATGGCAGGTAACACCACCTTTGATAGAATTATTAAAAATGA
>Ga0206682_10001782_pt1 | contig 20681 bp, 9 predicted proteins | sample M240m12015metaG_FD_155444 | JGI IMG/M metagenome (GOLD analysis project Ga0206682, IMG submission 155444) | Ammonia-oxidizing marine archaeal communities from Monterey Bay, California, United States - M2 40m 12015 | ecosystem: Environmental > Aquatic > Marine > Intertidal zone | place: USA...
TCCCTGAGAGGCGGAGCAAGAAGAGGATTCTACACCCCACTTTGAGGCTGCAGCATTAATCAACATTTGTTTAGCTGTTGCTCCTGTTTGACGAAGTGCATCCCAACCAAAACGAATAGATTGACTTCCTCCTGCCACCTGCCTTTGATAATTAACAGGGTCATACAACCCTTGAGATACAGCTACCTTTTTCCAAGGAACATCTAACTCCTCGGCAATGATCATTGGCATAGATGTTTTTACTCCCTGACCGATTTCTGGATTAGGAGAAAATATGGTAACATATCCTTCTTGAGAGATTTTTATAAAAGCATTAAAGTCATTAAAATTTAGTTTGGAGATATCAATGGGTACAATTGCATTAGGTTTACATGCGTTTAATAAATTAAACCCAATTAACATCCCTCCACTAGCAAGAACAGATGTTTTTAAAAAATTTCTCCTACTAAAACTGATTGATTTTTTTTGAGACTTCATCATAATTTTACTTATTTCATTTATGAGATTTTAGCGGCTAATTCAATCGCTTTTTCTATTCTATTGTATGAGGCACATCTGCAAATATTACCCTGCATAGCTTCTCTAATCTCATCTTTAGTTGGTGAAGAGTTTCTTTTAAAAATGCAGAGGCTGTCATTATTTGACCAGCTTGACAATATCCACATTGAGGAACATCTATTTCTTTCCAAGCTTCTTGAACTGGATGGGTCCCTTTATCAGAGAGCCCTTCAATGGTTGTAATAGATTCATCTTTTAATGAAGAAACAGGAACAGAGCAACTTCTAACGGCTATATTATTTACATGAACTGTACAAGCTCCACATTGTGCTATTCCACAACCAAATTTTGTTCCTACTAAATTCAGTTCATCTCTTAAAACCCAAAGGAGGGGTGTATCATTGTCTACATTTACAATAATTTTTTCACCGTTAATGTTTAGTGTATAATTTGGCATAATATATATTTGAAATAATAAAGCATAAGTTAAAAATTTTTGTTTAAACTTTCAAATGTATTTGATAGTTAGCCTTTATTCATAATAATATTTGTTGAATATCCAATTTCATAACCTTTACACAAACACTACGTAAATTTAAAAAATTGATGTATTTAAAAGATTTAGCTTAATTTAGTACCCAAACATTTAAAGAAATAATGTTTTATGAGCTATATTAATTATAACGTTTAATCACACATTGTTTTCTAGTATTTATTTTACAAATCCCAAATAATGAAATTAAAATATTTTATTTATTTATTATTCCTTACTCAGCTGAGTGTTTATAGCCAGGAGCTTCCTCCTATTGAGGTATTTAAACCAAAAGACTATGCTGCAGAAGACCAAAATTGGGGAGTTTCTCAAGGAGATGACAAATCTATATACTTTGCAAACAACAAAGGGCTATTAAGCTATAATGGCTCTAGATGGAAACTATACAAGTCATCAAACTCATCTATCTTTAGATCTGTTAAGGTTATTGGAGACAAAATCTACACTGGTAGTTATATGGATTTTGGATTTTGGGAAAAAAATAAATATGGTACTTTAAAATACTACTCTATATCATCAAATGAAAAAATCTCTTTGGCCGAGGATGAAGAGTTTTGGAATATTTTAGAACTAGATCGTTGGATTCTTTTTCAATCTTTAGATCGCATTTATATTTTTGATACAAAAACAAAATCTACTAATATCATTGAATCGGAGACAGCAATTACAAAATTATATAAGGTACAGGATGAAATTTACTATCAAAAATTTAATCTAGGAGTCTTCAAATACAAGAATGGTAAAGAGGTGCTAGTCTCAAACAATAAAATCTTAAAAGACAACAACATAATAAATATATTCCTAAACAATAACAAATTATTGTTTCAAACAAAAGAACTAGGTTTTTTTACTGAAAGTAATAACAAAAACATTGTTGAGTGGGATATTAAACTTAATAAAAGGCTTAAAGAATACAGTGTATACAATAGTTTACAGTTGCAAAATAATGATTTTATACTAGGGACTGTCTCTAACGGAATCATTTATATCAATAAAGAAAAAGAAATAGAATACATCATAGACCAAAGTAAAGGACTAGCAAATAATACGGTACTCTCTTTATTTGAAGATAAGGATAAAAACGTTTGGCTAGGGCATGATAACGGGATCAGTAATATCAATTTTAATGCCCCATTTAGAGCCTACAAAGATGACTTAGGCGTGTTAGGAACGGTATACACAACTTTACTAGATGATAATATTCTATATTTAGGAACAAATCAAGGACTTTTTTATACAACACAGGGCCTCAACGAGCCTTTCAAATTTGTTCAGGGTACAGAGGGGCAAGTTTGGTCACTAAAAAAAATATCGAATACTATATTTTGTGGTCATGATAAGGGCACATTTATATTGGCAAACGGAAAGGTTAAAAAAATACCTGATACCTTTGGAACATGGCTCATTAAGGAGATTCCTGAACAAAAAGACTTACTAATTCTTGGAAGTTATAACGGATTATTCATTTTAAAAAAAGAGAATAATAGCTGGATATTAAGAAATAAAATTAAAGGATTTGATATTTCTTCTAGACACTTAGAGTTTGTTAAGCCTAACGAAATTTTAATAAGTCATGAGCAAAAAGGAGTTTATTTATTAAAAACCGATGAAACCTATGACCAGGTTCTTTCATTCTCTGAAACAGACGTAAAAAAAAGTATCAAATCAAGTCTTACCAAATACAATAATAAAATTTATTATAGTGCTAACGAAGGTGTATTCTATCTAGATACTACTTCTTTAAACTTCAAAAAAGATACTATTTTAAGCGGATTGTATAATTGTACCGATTATATTTCGGGTAAATTGATTAATGCTAACAACAAATTATTTTCATTTACAAACGATAATATTTCATATGTTCAAAAAGAAAGGTTAACCACTAATTATGAATTGTTTTCAATCCCTATGCCAAATAACGTAAGAGAAACAAAAGATGGGTATGAAAACATCCTTTACATAGAAAAAGACAAATATCTAATTGGAACCACAAGTGGATACATCATAACTGATTTAACGTCAAAGAATACATTTAACAATACAATTAAGATTGATGAAATTACTGCTAATTCAATTGAAGGAAAGGAAAAACCCTTAGGTTTAAAAGATTACGGTTCACTTAAAAATAACATCAATCATATAAAAATTTCTTTTAGTGTATCAAACTACAGCAAATACCTTCCATCTCTTTTCCAATACAGGTTAAAGGGTTTTAATAAAAACTGGAGTGATTGGACGTCAAAATCTGAGGTATACTTTGAAAATTTACGACACGGTGAATATGAATTTGAAGTAAAAGCAAAACTTGGAGCTGAGGAAATTTCAAGCCATGTTAGCTATTCATTTACGATAGCAAAACCCTGGTACTTGAGAACATCATCGTTAGTTATTTATTTTTTCTCAGCAATTCTTCTATTAATTATTATTAATATACTTCATCGAAATTATTTTAAAAGCAAACAAGAAAAAATACTCAAACAGAAAGAAAAAGAATTGGAAATAAAGCAACTGGAAAACGAACAACAGTTGATGCACTTTAAAAATTTAGATTTACAAAAAGATATTGATTCTAAAAACAGAGAATTGGGACTTTCTACCATGAACCTAATAAAAAGAAATGAATTATTAGGAACCATAAAAAAAGAACTAGGCGGAACAAAAAAAATAGAAGATATTTCAAATGTTGTTAAGCTTATTAACAACAACTTAAATACCTCGGACGATTGGAAATTATTTGAAGAAGCTTTTAAAAATACCGACAAAGGCTTTATGAAAAAATTAAAAACTGAACACACAAACCTAACTTCAAATGACCTAAGACTATGTACTTATCTTAGATTAAATTTATCATCAAAAGAAATTGCACCATTGTTAAATATTTCTATACGAAGTGTAGAAGTAAAGAGGTATCGTTTAAGAAAAAAGATGAATCTACCTCACGAAGCAAGTCTTAGCAGTTATATTTTAGAAATATAGTTCAATAAAAACCCATACAACAACTATACAATTACAATATATAATAAGTATATTCTGATTACTCAGACCAACAATCGATTGATTTGCCTACGAAATTTGAAAAATATTAAATTACATCATGATGTATATTTTTTATTGAGGTAGTTTTTATTGATTTCATTAATTCATCGCTTAACTTTATAGTATAAACAAATTGAAAATTTCATGAGAAAACTCATAATTCTAATTTCATTTACTTTTGTTACTAACTTAGGCCTTGCCCAGAACTTTAATGTTAAGGGTGTAGTTACTGATGTAATCACGGGAGAAACTCTCCCAGGAGTAAATGTTATTGTAAAGAACTCCCAAAAAGGAGACGTCACAGATTTTGATGGAAATTACAAAATTTCCGCTGTTCCCAAAGGCTCTATTTTAGTGTTTAGTTATTTGGGTTACCAAACTAAAGAGGTAGTAGTAGATAAACAAATTATTAATACAACCTTAGAAGAAAGCTCTGAAGCTTTAGACGAAATTGTTGTTATTGGTTATGGAACTCAACGAAAAAAAGAAGTTACAGGAGCCGTATCTGTTGTAGGTAGTGAAACTATTGAAAACTTAAAACCGACTCGTATAGAACAAGCGCTTCAGGGACAAGTTGCTGGTGTTAACATTACAGCTTCGTCTGGTGCACCTGGTGCAGCTTCTAATATTCGTATTAGAGGTATCTCAACAAACGGAAATAACAACCCTCTCATACTAGTTGACGGTAACGTTATTGAAGACTTAAGTGTGGTTAACCCTTCAGATATCGAATCAATCAACGTTTTAAAAGATGCTACTGCCGGAATCTATGGTGTTAGAGGTGCGAACGGTGTTATTTTAATTACCACAAAATCAGGTAGAAAAGATACTGACTTTAAAGTAGTATTAAATTACTACACTGGTTTTCAACAAACAACTAGAAAAATTCCATTACTTAATGCTACAGAATATGCATTATTAGCTAACGAAGCTTTTGCTGCAAATGCTGAAACAATTCCTTTCCCTAATGTAGGTTCTTTAGGAGAAGGAACTGACTGGCAAGACGAAGTATTTAAAAATGCTTTAGTTAAAAGTATGGATTTTACCATCAATAAAGGAACTGAGAAATCTTCCTACTCTTTAGGGGCTTCTCACCTAGACCAATACGGAATTGTTGGTGCTGGTAAATCAAACTTTAAAAGAACTACTTTGAAGTTTAACTTTAGTACTGAAATATTAAAAAACCTAAAATTAACAACATCATCCATATTTACAAATACAAAAAGAAAGTCTTTGTCTGAAAATGCTTTAGGATCTGTATTATTTAACGCATTAAACATGCCTGCAACTACATCTGTTAAAGATGATCTTGGGGCTTATTCATTAGCACCCACTACTGGAGTTGGTATTGAGGTAATTAATCCAATAGCTCAAACGGAAAACACATTTAACGAAGGAATTGTTGATAAATTTTCAGGAGGATATGGACTTAATTACAAAATAACAGATTATTTAAGCGCAGAGTCTAGATTTCAATTTAATTATGCCGCAGTAAATTCTAAATTTTATTCTCCAGAGGTGTATTATGGGGGAGGAAAAGTGTTTAATTCAGTTAATAATTTAGCTGCTCTTACAGATGACATAAATAACACTACCGTTGGGGAGTCTAAACAAGAATTTAAAGATTATACATTTGACTCTTTTATAAAATATGAAAGAGTATTTAATGAAGTTCATGATCTTAAGGCCTTACTTGGAATGTCTGTTTTTAGGTCTCAAGGCGTAAACTTAAGAAATGTGTTAGGTTTTGGAGCTAATGGAACTTCATTTAGTGAATATTCAGTTGCTGGCTCAGATAGGTCTCAAGATAACCTTGCACTTGCAAATAGATCAAGACGTTTTTTTGACAGCAGACTATTATCCTATTTTTCTAGATTACAATATTCTTATGACGGAAAATATCTTTTATCTGCTGTGATAAGAAGGGATGGATCGTCAAATTTTGGCCCGCAAAATAAATTTGGATTTTTCCCTACAGGTTCTGTTGGATGGATTGCTTCTGACGAATCTTTTCTTGAAGATAGCTCAACAATTAACTTCTTAAAATTTAGAGCTAGTTATGGTATTATTGGTAACGATAGAATTGCCTCTTTTAGATACCTTTCTTTAGTAAACGGTGAAGGAGACTACGTCTTTAACAATCAGATTAATTATGGTCAAGCTTTAGGATCTACTGCAAATCCTGAAATAAGATGGGAAAAACAAAAACCTTTTGATGTTGGTGTAGACATTGGACTTTTTGATAAAGTAGATATCACCGTAGATTATTTCAATAAAAAAACAGAAGATTTACTAGTACAACCTGAAGTTTCAGGAATTCTTGGTGCCACTGCTCCGGGAGGAGGAGGTCCTCTTGTAAATGCTGGTACGGTTGAAAATGAGGGTGTTGAATTTTCCATCAACTATAAAGAAACTATCGGAGAAGATTTTAAATTTAATATCAACTACAATTTTACAACTCTTAAAAATGAAGTGTTATATGTAGGTAGTGACACAGGAATACTTCAAGGTGGTGGCTTTGGTGTTGGCCAAGAACCACCATCTAGAATGGAGGCTGGTTTTCCAATAGGATATTTCTACGGGTTACAAACAAATGGTTTATTTCAAAATCAAGCTGAAGTAGATGCTCATGCAACTCAAGCTAATGCAAATCCTGGAGATATCCGATTTGTAGATCAAAATGAAGATGGGCTAATAAATGGAGATGATAGGGTTAATTTAGGAGACCCTATACCAAGTATAACTATGGGACTAAACTTCTCTTTTGATTACAAAAGATTTGATTTTAACATGTATGCTTTTGCGTCAATTGGAAATGAAATTGTAAGAAACTATGAAAGAAACCAACCTCTTACAAATAGATCGGTTTATTTCTTAGATAGATGGACTGGAGAAGGAACAAGTACAACTTTCCCTAGAGTAACTACCGGCTCAACTAGCAATACCATTTTTTCAGATTTTTATGTAGAAGATGGATCATTTGCAAGATTACAGAATATCCAATTAGGGTATTCATTTAGCGATGATAGTTTAATGGGAACAGGTATAGATAAGTTGCGTTTTTACTTGTCTGCAAGTAATTTAGTTACCCTAACAAAATATAGAGGATTTGACCCAACTACCTCAAACGGAGCTCCAATTGGAGGAGGTATTGACCAAGGATTTTACCCATCTCCAAAAACTTTTTTAATAGGGTTTAATGTTAATTTTTAAAATGAAAAAAATGAAAAAATTATACATAAAAATTTCAATAATTATTATTACCATCACAGGATTAGCATCTTGTAGTGATGACTTTGTTAACGTAGATTCTAACGATGTTAACTCAGAAGACTTTTTTAATTCAGAAGAAGATTATCAAAATGCATTAATTGGTGCCTATGATCTCTTACAGTCTACCTATATTAATGTTATGTTAGGAGAAATAGCTTCAGACAATACATTGGCTGGAGGTGAGAGCGCTACTGATGTTATCGGAATCCAAGAAATAGATGACATGATTCATACGCCAGTTAACTCTAACTTAAGAGATCTTTGGGGTTGGATGTATGGTGGTGTAAACAGAGCCAACTTTATCTTAGAGTTTCAAGACAAAATAGATTTTTCAGGAAAAGATCAAGTCATTGCTCAAGCTCGTTTTTTAAGAGCTTACTACTACTTTGAATTGGTAAAGTGGTTTGGAGATATTCCTTTAGCAATCGACAAACAGATTCTATTTGGAGAAGAAAGTAGTTATGAAAGAAGTCCTGCTTCTGAGGTATACAGTCTTATAGAGCAAGATTTAATTTATGCAGCTGATAAACTACCTTCTGTTCCTGCAGAAACAGGAAGAGTAACTAAAGGTGCTGCGCAAGCATTATTAGGTAAAGCTTATTTGTATCAAGATAAATTTAGTGAAGCTGCTCAAGAATTAGAAACTTTAATTCAATCTGGAACATATAGTTTAGTAACTGACTACAATACTATTTTTGAAGAAGAAGGAGAGAATAATGTCGAATCTGTTTTTGAAGTACAATACACAGACTTAGAAGGAGCAGGATTTGGTTGTCTTCAGTGTAGTGAAGGTAATATAGCTGTAGGGTTTAGCGGAGTTAGAAACTATGAAGGTCCAAATTTCACATCCGGATTTAGTTTCAATGTTCCGGTTCAAGAAGCATACGATGCTTTTGATAATGACGATCCAAGAAGAGATATTGCCATATTAGATATTAATGCATGGGCGGCTTCAACTGGAGCCACATTTGGTACTGGCTATGAACACACAGGATATTTTAATAGAAAATATATTCCAAGAACAAGAAGTAGTGAAGCTTTGGCTGATCTAAATCTTACAAACCCAAATAACTACAGAGCTATCCGTTATGCAGATGTATTGTTAATGGCAGCTGAAGCAAACAATAGAGGAGGTCTTAATGAATCTAAAGCACAAGATTATCTCAACCAGGTAAGAAGACGTGCTTTCGGAGATGAGCTACATGACGTTACTGCTTCAGGGTTATCACTTACAAATGCCATTTATCTTGAAAGAAGACTAGAATTAGTAGGAGAAGGACATCGGTTTTTTGATTTAGTTAGAACCGGAAAAGCAGCTCAAGAAATTAATGGCTTTCAAGAAGGTAAACATGAATTATTCCCAATTCCAGCCATTGAAATTCAATTAGCTGGAAATGTATGGGCTCAAAACCCTGGATACTAAAATTAATATGATGATAAACATGAAAAAAATAATCAAGTCAATTTTAATCATGATCATGATTATAAGTTGTACAGATAGTAGAGATTTAGGATTTCTAGAGGAAGTAGCAATACCCTCAAACGTAAGTGCTTTATTTGACATTACTCAAGATAACTCTGGGCTAGTGACAATAACTCCCTCTGGAGAAAGTGCTAATGTCTTTGAAATAAATTTAGGGGACGGATCAGAAATAGTTACTTTAAACTCAGGAGAGAGCACAGAAAAAATATATTCTGAAGGAAGCTATACAATATCCATCACGGCATATAACATAGTAGGTGATTCTACTGAAGTTAGTCAAACTTTAGTTGTTTCCTTTCTAGCTCCACAAAACTTAGAGGTTGGTATAGAAAATGACGCTTCAATATCTAAGCAAGTTAATGTAACCGCCACTGCGGACTTTGCTACTACCTACGAATTCTATTCTGGGGAACCAGGAGTTGAGCAACCTGTAGCTATCGCAAATATTGGTGATGAAATCTCTTATGGCTACCAGACACCAGGTGTTTACTCTGTTAGAGTTGTAGCTAAAGGTGGTGCTATTGAAACAACAGAATATGCTGTAGATTTTGAAGTTACTGAAATAGTATTCCCTTTAAGTGCAGCACCAACACCTCCTAACAGAAATGATTTTGATGTTGTTTCTGTTTTTAGTGATGTTTATACAAATGAAACATTAAATGAACTTCCTACCTCATGGTCTTCAACTAGTTTTGAAGCCACTACTATTGGTTCAGATAACATTTGGAAGCTTACAAGTCTAGATTTCTTAGGAATAGTTACAAACTATGATACTGGAATAGATGTTTCCGAAATGGAAAAATTGCACATAGATTATTGGTTGCCAGAAGGTGCAACTAACGAGTTACTTGTAAAAATTGTGAATACAGTTGATGGTGGTGAAGATGTAGAATCACTCGGAGCCCCACAAGGTGGTTCATGGCAAAGTATAGAAATAGATCTTACTGCTTTTGATGACGGAAACTTAGCCAATAAAGAAAAAATTACACAGTTACTTATAGATTCTGATGGGGTAACACCAGTTGCTTACATAGACAACTTCTACTTTTACAGAGAGAGTACAACTTCATCTTTTGATGATGGATTGCTTAATAACGGAGATTTTGAAGGTGGAAGCGATTCTTGGATTGTAGGAGTTAATGACACTGCACCAGCGCCAGTAGTAACAGTTGCAGGGAACACATATTATTCTGTGAATGTAACATCGGCAGGAAATGTGTATGATGTTAATGTAAGTCAAAAAGTTGAGATTATTCAAGGAAATAGCTACACACTAACTTTTGATGCATGGTCTGATGTAAATAGGTCTATTGTAGCAGGTGTTGGGCTTAGTGCAAATCCATGGTCTAATACTGGAGCCCCACTAAATATTACCACAACAAGAACAACGTATAGCTTCACTTATTTAGAAGTAGGTTTTGGAGCACCTGATGCAAGAGTTTTATTCGATATCGGTGGTGCTGTTGGTCTTGTGAATATAGATAATGTTTCCCTAGTTCTTGGAGCTGGAAATCTTTTAACCAATGGAAATTTTGAAGCTGGTAGCGCTCCTTGGATTGTAGGTGTTAACGATGCTGCTCCTGCACCAGTTGTAACAGTAGCTGACAACACATACTACTCTGAAAATGTAACATCAGCAGGAAATGTATATGATGTCAATGTGAGTCAAAAAGTGGAAATTATTCAGGGTAAAACCTACTTTTTAACATTTGACGCATGGTCAGATACAAACAGATCTATAGATGCGGGAATCGGATTAAGTGCAGATCCTTGGTCTAATGATAAAGAAACTATTCAAATAACACCAACAAGAACAACCTTCACATTAACACTAGATTCGTCTGGTTTTGGAGCATCGGATGCTAGAGTATTATTTGATATTGGAGGAGAAGTAGGAGAAGTGAATATCGATGATGTATCATTATCAATGAATTAAAAATGAAAACAATGAAAACATTTAAAAAAATTATTGGACTGTTTATATTGAGTCTTTCTCTCTTTACAAGTTGTCAAGACGAAGACCAAGAGTTTGGTGTATTAATAGCACCAACTAACATTACTTTAAATTATGAAGTGCTAGGTCAAGACGCAGACAACCCTAATGGAGACGGATCAGGAATTGTTAATTTTTCAGCAAGTGCAGATGATGCCATAACTTACATCTACAGCTTTGGTGATAATACTGACAATGCATCAGCTCCTAGTGGAAATTCTAGCCATAGATTTACCAGAACAGGATTAAGTTCATACAATGTAACAGTAACAGCATCAGGTCTTGGTGGAGTTACCTCATCTAAATCTATAAATATCGAGGTGTTTAGCGCATTTGATGATATTGAAGCAAAATCTTTTTTAACAGGAGCACCAATAAGTCAAGACTCTGATGGTGTAGATGTTATAAATATTAGTTCACCAGCTACTAAAACATGGTACTTGGATGATTCTAAAACTGGTCACTTAGGTGTTGGACCGTCTTTAGCATTTGATATTCAAATTTATGGAGCCCCAAGAGAATATTACTATCCAAGTTTCTTTTCGGCAGCTCCAGGAACTTTTTGTGGTAACGATGGAGATTGTTTTTGTGATGATGAATTAATATTTACGTTAAATCCTGACGGAAGTATGGATTATCTATTAGACAACAAGGGAACAACCTTTTTTAATGGTAATGCAGCTCATCAAGCTATAGCTGGTGGTGCAGGTGGAGGTGATGCGTGTCTAGATTTTGATACTTCAACGGTTAGTAATGTCTCTTTTGCACCTGGCTCTGAAGATTGGAGCTTGGTAGCAGACCCTAGTTTTGAATCAAGAGGAACTCAAATGAACTTTTCTGATTCAGGATTTATGAGTTATTACGTTGGATCTTCTAGTTATGAAATTATTGAAATAACAGAAACAGAATTATATGTTAGAACTTTAGATGCTGCAGATCCAAATTTAGCATGGTATCATAAATTTACATCTACTCCTGGTGGGGGTGATTCAGATGATGAATATGTGTTCACAGATTTAGTATGGGAAGATGACTTTAATACTGATGGTGCACCAGACTCATCTAAATGGACTTATGATTTAGGAACTACAGATATTTTTGGTAATAATGGTTGGGGGAACCAAGAAGCTCAAAGTTATACTGATAATGCAGAAAATGTGATTGTAGAGAGCGGATCTTTAAAGATTACAGCAAAGAAAGAAGGAAATGATTATACTTCTGCAAGAATCAAAACTCAGGGGCTATATGATTTTACATACGGTAGAGTTGAAGTAAGAGCAAAACTTCCCTCAGCACAAGGAACCTGGCCTGCTATTTGGATGTTAGGATCTAATCACCCAACTGTTGGATGGCCTTCTTCTGGAGAAGTAGATATTATGGAACAAAGAGGAAACGATAAATCATATGTAGAGGGTACATGTCACTGGTATAACACAGCAGGGTCAAATAATGCAAGTTATGGTGAAACCACTTCTATAGAAAACCCTTCCACAGAATTTCATTTATACACTTTAGAGTGGACTGAGGATGCTATTAAGATATTTTTAGATGATGTTAAGTATTATGAATTACCAAATTCTGCAGACTTACCGTTTAATGCAGATTTCTACTTAATTCTAAACGTTGCAATGGGAGGAACTAATGGTGGAGATATCGATCCTGCATTTACTCAGGATACAATGGAAATAGATTATATTAAAGTTTTTCAATAAATTGTTGTCAAACAACATAGCATTATAGATTAATAATGTAACCCTATTAAAAAAGTCTTGAATACTAGAGCATTCAAGACTTTTTTAATATTTCGGACCTTAATATTATGAAAATAATAGCAGTAAAAGCTCTGCTTTTATGAGTAATCGTCTGTTACAAATAATAGAATAAATACTATTAACTATACAATTTATCCTTTCACCTATACAATACTACAACAGCAACTCTAATTTACCTGTAAAACTATTAGATTTCATTTCAGGTTTCCCCATTGTTAAAAGGGTTTCATCAATAAAAGAATATTTTGAACAGATACCTAATACTTATGTGTAATGTTTGTATGATTTTTGTAGAGGTTTTATTTTCTGAAAGATAAAAAGATACTATTAAATTAGCATTTGATCATTTTTTATGAAATTTGTTATGAAATGAAATTGAATTTTTTAGATAAAAAAATTTTTCAGTTGATTCTTGCATTATTTGCAGGAACACTTTCGGTTTTACCCCAAACTGAAAAAGTTTCTATTAACAAAACCTACGATGGGTTTACTCTTAAGGTTGATGGAAAAAATTTCATGATTAAAGGTGTTAATTGGGATGTTATACCTATTGGAAAAGACGCTGTTAGTGCTAATTTTTGGGAGAATTCAGACGAGATTATAAAATTAGGGTTAGAACATGAAATGTCTTTATTGAGAGATATGAATGTAAACGCAATACGTCATTATTCGGGTATTCCTTCAAAATGGATTCAATACATATATGAAAACTATGGAATTCACACAATGATTAACCACCCTTTTGGAAGATATGGTATGTCTATAGACGGAGAATGGAATCCTATTACAAATTACTCAGACCCTAAGATGCAAAAGATTTTGTTGTCAGAAATTGAAATGATGGTTAGTAATTACAAAAACACACCTGGACTTTTATTGTATTTACTTGGAAATGAAAATAATTATGGACTTTTTTGGTCTGGAGCAGAAACTGAGGACTTTCCTGAGGAAGAGACCGAAAAAATGGCTGTTGGAGAAAAGTATGGCAGGCCTATGTATCGTTTAATGAACACAGCTTCAAAAAAAATAAAAGAATTAGACACTAATCATCCTGTAGCCATTTGTAATGGAGATGATCTTTTTATTGAAATAATAGCTCAAGAATGCAAAGACATTGACATTTTTGGGGTGAACTCCTACAGAGGAGCTTCATTTACTAACTTATTCAAAAATGTAAAAGAAACGTTGGATAAACCCCTTCTATTTACAGAATTTGGAGCAGATGCTTTTAATGCAGTCACAAAATCCGAAGACCAAAAATCTCAGGCTAATTATCTACTTCAAAACTGGAAAGAAATATACGAAAACGCAGCCGGAATGGGGATGTATGAAAATACTATTGGAGGTTTCACTTTTCAATTTAGTGATGGTTGGTGGAAATATGATTTTGATAACAGGAAGAATGTGTCCAAACACGATACTGTTTCTACTTGGGCAAATGGTGGATATCCCTCTGATTTATTAATGGGTGAGAACAATATGAATGAAGAATGGTTTGGAATTTGCGCTAAAGGGCCAACAAATAATAATGGTCTCTATAACTTGTATCCAAGAGCTGCCTATTATGCCCTAAAACAGATTCATCAATTTGACCCACACAATGAAGGGATAAATGTGAGACTCTTGCAAAAATATTTTCATGATATTGATTTAAAAGATGCTAATGCTAAAGGAATTCAGAACAAAAAAACTCTTGAGATTTTAAATAAAAATAAAGACTCAGTTGTTCAGGCACTTAGGAATAGGGCAACCTTACCGATATTTAATATTGCGTTTGATGATAACCCAATAGTATTGAAATTTATCTCTTTTAATGGAGCATCCTTCAAACTTAGCGATAAAACTCCACTGACTACAAATAACACCTCAACAACTAAATTAGGTGTGTTCACAAACTCAGGAAATAATTGGGAAGGAAATTATTTAGATCTTAAATCCCCAATTGACTTGGAAAAAGGAAATACTATAAAATTAGCATTTCACTCCAATCAGTCAGTAGAAATAATACTTAAATTAGAAAAAATTGGTGATGAAAATAGTTCAATTGAGCGCTCAGTATTTCATTCTGGAAATGAATGGGAGGAATTAAGTTTTTCATTTTCTTCATTAAAAAAATACAATAGATTGGTCATTTTTATTGATGGTCCCGGAACTACTTCTGGAGATTTTTACATTGATCAAATTCTACAATCAAACTCAAAAATTCAATTAAAAAAATAAAAAGTACTATACCAAATGAGTAACGAAACTAACATAGTAACAAGAGAAACCTCATTAGACAATATGGATGTTGAATTGAAGTCTGTAATCATAGACGATGAAGTGTATTATCAGATCTCAAATAATGATGTAATGCGTCCTTTCTTTATGAGTATTGTAAGTGATTCTAATCATTGGATGTTTATATCAAGTAATGGAGGACTAACTGCTGGTAGAAAAAATTCTGAGTATGCTTTGTTCCCTTACTACACAGACGATAAAATTACAGAATCTGCAGATATTACCGGAAATAAATCTATTTTCAAAGTGTCTAAAGATAACCAAGAATTTATGTGGGAACCATTAGCAGTCAGGTCTTTAGGAAGCTATTCCACAACCCAGAATCTTTATAAAAATAAATATGGAAACAAAATTATTTTCGAAGAAATTAACCATGATTTAGAATTAATTTTCAGATACCAATGGAGTTCAAGCAATACTTTTGGATTTATAAAGAAATCAAAACTCATCAATACAAGCGATAGTGCCGTAAAAGTATCTTTACTTGATGGAATTCAAAACATCATGCCGGCAAGTATTGGAAGCGACGAGCAAAATCAATCCAGTAATCTTGTTGATGCATACAAGCGAAATGAACTTGAAGAAAAAACTGGTCTTGGAATTTTTGCATTAAGTGCCATATTAGTAGACAAAGCGGAAGCAAGTGAGGCCCTCAAAGCAAATGTAGTATGGTCTTTAGGGTTAGACAACCCCAAATACCTTCTCTCTTCTTTACAATTAAATGATTTTAGATTAGGAAAATCAATAAACCAAGAAATAGATGTAAAAGCTGAGAAAGGGGCTTACTTTTTAAATTCAGAAATTATATTAGAAAAAGAATCCTCTAAAGAGTGGATGATTATTGCTAATGTAAATCAAAATCATTCTAGCATCGCAAAATTATCAAAACAAATCCAAGAGGAATCATCTTTGATAGACATAATAAATGATGACATTAATACAGGAACTAGGCGTTTAGTTGATTTAAATTCTGCCTCAGATGCTATACAAATCACTTCGGACAACCTTAAAGATACCCGCCATTTTGCAAATACACTTTTTAATATTATGCGTGGTGGAATTTTTGATAATAACTATCAAATAGAAAAGTGGGATTTTAAAAATTATTTAGAACAAGCAAATACAAAAGTTGCTTTTACCTCTGAGAAAATTATAGAAAAACTTCCAGAAGAATTTTCACTTTCTGATCTTCAAAAGATTGCATATAATAATGAAGACAAAAACTTCAGACGTCTTTGTTTAGAGTATATGCCATTAAAATTTAGCAGACGTCATGGAGACCCAAGTAGGCCCTGGAATAAATTTTCAATCAATACAAGAAATGAAATTGATGGTTCCAAAATATTAGATTACGAGGGTAACTGGAGAGATATCTTTCAAAACTGGGAGGCCTTAGCGCACTCATATCCTGAATTTATTGAAAGTATGATTCATAAATTTTTAAATGCTACAACTTTTGATGGCTACAATCCTTACAGAGTAACCAAAGGAGGTTTTGACTGGGAAACTATTGAACCAGATGATCCTTGGTCATATATCGGATACTGGGGTGACCATCAAATCATCTACTTGTTAAAATTTTTAGAGTTTATAAATAACCACAAACCAGGTAGATTAGAAAGTTTCTTTACTAAAGACTTATTTGTTTATGCAAACGTCCCTTACAAAATAAAATCATATCAAGAATTACTTAAAAACCCTAAAGACACGATAATTTTTGACCAGCAATTAGACAATAAAATACGTGAAGAAAGATCAACTCTTGGGGCAGACGGTGCCCTACTAAGAGATGAACATCGCTTCATCATTAAAGCAAATTTTATTGAAAAAATTCTAGCAACTTCGTTAGCTAAGTTATCTAATTTTATTCCAGAAGGAGGAATTTGGATGAATACGCAAAGACCAGAGTGGAATGATGCCAACAATGCCCTTGTTGGGAATGGAGTTTCTATGGTTACTTTGTATTACTTAAACCGTTTTTTCAATTTCTTTGAAGAATTATTAGAAAGTTCCTCCATTCAAGAAGTTGAAGTTTCAAATGAAATATTACAATTTTTTGATAAAGTGCTAGCTACTTTTGATAAGAATAAAGGATTATTATCATCATCAATTAATAATAAGAATAAAAAGATAATTCTTGATGCGCTAGGAGAAGCTGGAAGTGAGTTTAGAATGCAAGTTTATAACCATGCATTCTCTGGTAGAAAAACAAAACTATCTTTTGACAAATTAAAAAGGTTTGTAAGCCTAAGTAAGTCATACTTAGAACATTCTATTGAAGCGAACAAACGTTCAGATAATTTGTATCATGCTTACAATTTAATGACAGTAAATAACGACAACTCTGTTTCTATAAGCTACTTAAGTGAAATGTTAGAGGGTCAGGTTGCTGTGTTAAGTTCTGGTTATCTAGACGGTAAAGAAACTTTAAATGTATTGAACGCCTTAAAAGAAAGTAAGCTTTTTAGAAAAGATCAATACAGTTATTTGCTTTATCCTTTCAAAGAACTTAAAGGGTTTTTAGATAGAAATACAATTTCGGAAGATGCTGTTTTATCATCTAAGTTGTTTCAAGAAATGTTAAAAGATAATGCTGTTCAAATTATTGAAAGAGATGTAAACGGTGCATATCATTTTAATGGTAATTTTAAAAACGCAAATGATGTTACTGAAGCCCTAGAAAAACTAACTGGCTCAAAATACAATGATCTGCTAGCCTCAGATACTCCGAAAATTCTTCAAGCTTTTGAAGATGTTTTTAATCACAAAGCATTTACAGGTAGATCAGGTACATTTTATGGTTATGAAGGATTAGGCTCTATCTATTGGCACATGGTTTCAAAATTATTGTTAGCTGTTCAAGAGTCTTGTTTGCAAGCAGTCTCTAATGGGGAAGATGAGAAAATGATTGGTCATCTACTTGAACACTTCTACGAAATAAATGAAGGTATAGGCGTTCATAAATCACCAGAATTATATGGTGCTTTTCCAACAGATCCCTACTCTCACACTCCAGGAGGAAAAGGTGCTCAACAACCTGGAATGACTGGTCAAGTAAAAGAGGATGTTATCACTAGGTTTGGTGAATTAGGTGTTTTTGTAAAACATGGTAAATTGTATTTTAATCCTTGCTTATTAAGAAAAGAAGAGTTTCTTTCTAAAGAAACAAGTTTTGAATATTTAAGCCTTTTCAGAGGAACCCAAAGTATCATAATCCCGACTAATTCTCTCGCATTTACCTATTGTCAAGTACCTATTATTTATCACATTTCCGATAAAGATTGCTTAGAGATCATTTTTAAAGATGGCACTTCTTCTAAAATTGATGCATTGACTATAGATCACAAAACAAGTGAAAAAATATTTAAAAGAACTGGAGATGTTGTTCAAATTAAAGCACATGTAAATAGCTCATATTTAAAATAGGAAAAGAAAGTTGATGAGGTTGAAATTTTATCTATACACCATAGCCATTTCATGCATCATATTGTCTTGTGAAGATGATAAAAAGAACGAAAAATTGCAAAAAAACCCAAAACAGAAGATACAATTGACAGCAAAGGACATATTAGGAAACCCAAATTATTTAGCCATTTCCTATGGTGGATACAGAAAATCTACCAGAGGTATTCAGCCAACTGTAGCAGAAATAAAAGAAGACATGAAAATTCTTCATGCTATGAAAATTAAAATTCTAAGGACCTATAATGTTCAATTAGCTCAAGCAGAAACAATCCTTGAGGCCATACGAGAACTAAAGAGTGAAAACCCCTCTTTTGAAATGTATGTAATGTTAGGCGCTTGGATAGATTGTAAAAATGCTTGGACTAATCATCCTGTTGATCACCAAATAGAGAGCGATCAAAATGAAAGTGAAATAGCTAGAGCTGTTTCATTGGCAAATAAATACCCAAGTATTGTAAAAATTATAGCTGTAGGAAACGAGGCAATGGTAAAATGGGCAACAAATTATTATGTACAGCCGTCGGTAATACTTAAATGGGTGTCTTATCTTCAAGACTTAAAAAAGCAAAAGAAACTTCCAAAAAATCTTTGGATTACCAGTTCAGATAATTTTGCTTCTTGGGGAGGCGGAAGTGATGAATATCACACAGAAGATTTAAATAAACTTATTGAAGAAGTAGATTATATTTCTATGCACACCTACCCTATGCATGACACTCATTATAATCCTGTTTTTTGGTATACAAAAGAAGAAAAACCCAACATAGAGAAAGTAAATAATATCATGTTAAGAGCCAGAGATTATGCGGCATCTCAATATGATAGTGTTGCCAACTACTTAAAAAGTCTAGGGATAAAAAAGCCAATACATATTGGAGAAACAGGCTGGGCCTCGTTTTCAAACGGACTTTATGGTAATAAAGGAAGTAAAGCAACTGATGAATATAAAGAGGCATTATTTTATTGGCATATGAGAGAATGGACTGCAAAAGCTGGTATCTCATGTTTCTATTTTGAAGCTTTTGATGAAGTTTGGAAAGATGCTCCAAATCCAAAAGGTTCAGAAAATCACTTTGGATTGTTTACTATTGATGGCAAAGCTAAATACGCCCTGTGGGATTTAGTGGATGAAGGGGTTTTTGATGGCTTGGGTAGAAATAAAAATTCAATTACAAAAACGTATAATGGAAATAAAGACAGTTTACTTTTAGAAGTACATGTTCCTCCGTTCAAAAAAAATAATACCACATTATAAAAATATACAGTGAAATGAAATTAACCAGGATATACTTTTTTTTAACACTAATCTTTATGAGTGTCCTCTCTTGCACATCAGAAAAATCTTTATCGGTAAAAGTTATAGAAACTTCAAAAAATGGAAATAAATTAAGCCAAGTAACTAGTTTTACAAAGGCTAGTGAAGTTTCTTCTATTCGTATTAATCCGGAGATAACATATCAAAAAATTACTGGATTTGGTGGTTCTTTTACAGAAGCTTCCGCTTATTTGTTAAATAAATTAAGTTCTAAAAATCGTGATACAATATTAAGTGCCTATTTTTCAAAAGAAGGAGCTAACTATTCACTAACTAGAACACACATGAACTCATGTGATTTTTCACTATCAAACTATTCATATTCTCCTGTTGAGAATGACGTAGAGCTCAAACATTTTTCTATCCAAGAAGACAAAGACGATCTTATTCCAATGATTAAAGACGCTATGAAAATTTCTGAAGATGGCTTCCAAATCATAGCATCACCATGGTCTGCTGCACCCTGGATGAAAGATAATAATAAGTGGGTTGGTGGTAAATTACTTCCAAAATATTATGATACTTGGGCGTTATTTTTCTCAAAATACTTAACAGCATACAAGGCTGAAGGTATTGATATCTGGGGGGTTACAGTTGAAAATGAGCCACATGGTAATGGAGATAATTGGGAAAGCATGCACTATACTCCAAAAGAAATGACTGATTTTGTTCAATTTCATTTAGGTCCAAAATTAGAAAAAGATGGTTATGGAAATAAAATAATCTTAGGTTACGACCAAAATAGAGCAGGTTTACAAGAATGGGTAGATGAAATGTATAGAGATGATAAATCTTCTAAATACTTTGATGGTACAGCTATTCATTGGTATGAAAGTACCTATGATTTTTTCCCTGAAGCACTTCAATATGCACACAACAAAGCTCCAAATAAGTACTTAATTGAAACGGAGGGTTGTGTAGATTCAGAAATCCCTAAATGGCAAGATGATGATTGGTACTGGAGTAAAGAAGCAACAGACTGGGGTTGGGACTGGGCTTCTGAAAAAGACAAA
>Ga0206682_10001790_pt1 | contig 20571 bp, 9 predicted proteins | sample M240m12015metaG_FD_155444 | JGI IMG/M metagenome (GOLD analysis project Ga0206682, IMG submission 155444) | Ammonia-oxidizing marine archaeal communities from Monterey Bay, California, United States - M2 40m 12015 | ecosystem: Environmental > Aquatic > Marine > Intertidal zone | place: USA...
TCCCGCCCTTCCCGCTCGTCGTCCGACTCGCCCGCGCCGCCGCTCGCCTCGCCGCGGTCCGCCAAGCCGAATATGAACCGCATGCGGTCGAACTGCGCGCGCGACATGTTGGCGGCGAACGCGTCGCCGGCGTCGCGAATCACCCCGAGCGCCGCCGCGGACGACGCGTCCGCGTCCGCCCCGGGATCGCGCGACGGCGAACCTTCGACGCCCGCCGTTCCGTCGTCTCCGGCGTCGGCGCCGCCGCCGGAGACGACTTCGCCCCCGAACTCCGCCTGCCTCGTCCGGAACGCCAGCAGCCGCTCCTCGACCGTATCCCGCACGAAGTACGTCACGCATCGCACCGCGCGCGTCTGCCCTATGCGGTGCACGCGGTTCGCGGCTTGCGCCTCGTCGCCCGGGCTCAGGAACGGCTCAAGCAAAATCACCACGTCCGCTTGCGTCAGCGTCAAGCCGGCGGCGGCGGAGCCCGCGTGCAGCAGCAGCACGCGGCACGCGGGGTCGTCGCGGAAGCGCGCCACCGCGCGCGCCGCCGCGTCCTCGGGGCGAACGACCCCTTCCTGCGCGCGAAGCGTCGCGCTCGCCGCGGTAGTCGCCGCGTTCCCGTCCACCAGCGCGTTCCCGACGCCCTCCCAGGTGAGCGCCTCGGCGGCGCGCGCGAGGGCGTCGCGCAGCTGCGAGAACACGACGGCTTTGCCCGAGGCGCCCGGCCTGGCGAAATGCTCGCGCAGGTCCGCCACGAGCGCGGCGATCTTCGGGCTCTGCCGCATGCACGCGCGGTGCACGTGCGCGAGGAAGCGACCGCCGTCCATGGAGAGCGCGGGGTACCGCCCGTCGCGGTGGTCGCCGGGGTCCTCGCCGGGCGGCAACGGCAGCCGCGCGAACGACGCGGGGGTCGCCGCCGAGCTGAACTTTGGAGACGTTTCGTCGAGCGACGTTTTGTCTTCACCGTCGCGCGAGCTCGCGCGCCTTTTCGCGCCTTTCCCTTTCCTCTCGCCGCCTTTTCCCGAACATCCGCCGTCAGACAGAGACGCGTCGTCGTCGCCGTCCGCGCCCGCGTCGCGGCCCCGAGGAGAACGCCTCTCCCGGGACGCCTCCTCGTTCGGCATCACGCGGATCAGGTCCTCGATGTGGAACGGCTTGCGGCACAGCGGGCAGGGCGCGCCGCCCGCCGCCGCCGCCGCGCCGTGCATGGGCGCGGCGTGGAACCACGTCACCACGCACCGCGCGCACGCCAGGTGCATGCATCGCGTGATGGTCGGCGCGCGCGCCGGCGCGCAGCATATGCAGCACTGCGGCGTGGTCTTGCCCAGCGCGATCTCGTCGATCAGCGCGAACCCCCCTTGCTTCACCGAGGCGTGGTCGGGAACAAAGCGCGTACGCGAATCGTACGCGAAATCCGTCGACGCGCCCGCGGCGGCGAGCGCGCGCGCGTACGGCGCGAGCGCGCCGATTTCCTCCGCTAAAAGCGCCGACCGCGCGCGCGCGCGGTCGAGCGCTTCGTACAGAGCCTCGAGCGCGGCGTGCGCGGACAAAGCTAACGCTTGGCTGTTTTTGTTTTTTTTCGCGTCGTTTTTTCGAGCCAGCCTCGGAATCACGAGCTCGAGCAGCGCCGCGCCGCCGCCGGAAACGCCGGCGGTCGTCCCGGAGTCGAACCGAACGCCTCCCGGGGTTTCATCGCGACGCCGCGCGCGCGCGTCGCGCGCGGCGGCGACGGCGTCACGGTACGTCTCCTGCACGTGCTCCGGCGCGCGCGCGATGGCGCGGCGCGGCTTGCCGAGCGGGTCCGCCGGGTCGCGGTCCTGCGCGGCGGCGCGCGCGGCGTCCACCGCCGCATCCGCGGAGGCCACGAGCCCGTCGAGCCGCGCGGCGAGGAACGCGCGGCGCAGGAAACGGACGCTCAGGCGACCAGAGCTATCGTTTGACGAAGACGCCGATGACGTAGCGCGACTCGCGGAGGCGCTCGCGTCGGCGTCGCGACCCGCGGCGTTCGGAACGCGCGCCGCCCACCCGATTTGTTCCGCCTCGCGCGCCTTCGCGGCGGCGCGGAAACGCTCGAACGCCGCGCCCGAGGTGATGAGCTCAACCGCGAGGAGCCACCTTAGCTTCGGGAGGGGCGCGCGCGCGGCGGCGACGGCGTCGCGAGCGGCGGCATCCGCCGCCGAGGCCACCTGCGTCGCCTCAAGCGCGCGCGCGGCGCGGTTGTTCGCGCGAGCGAGCTCGGTAAACGCCGCCGCGCTCGCGCAGCAGGGAGGTCGTGAAACATCTCCCGGCGCGTTCATCTCAGAGGCGTTTCCGCTCGCGTGCCGCTCGAACGCTCGGCACCCACACGTCCACCCCGCACACGCGCACAGCTTCGCCAGGCGTCCCGGGAACGCGTGCTGCAGCCTGTGTAGCCTGGTACGCGCCGCCTCGCGGCGGGCCGCCGCCTCGGCGAGCCGCGCCGCGACGCCGGGGACGCGGTCGGCGCGCGCGGCGGCGTCGGCGTCGCCGCGGCGGTGGCGCTCAGCGGCGTTCCGCAGAATCTTGAGGAGGCCGTCGGCGACATCCGCCAGCTTGTGCGCGAGGTCCGCGCCGCCCGCGTCTGCGTACTCGCGGCTCGTGCCGCGCCACGCCTGTCGGTCAGCCTCGAACGAGCGCATGTCGGCGTTGCGCAGCGCGAACGCCGAGGCCGCGCGCCCGCCCGCGGAGGGCGCGGACCGTCGGGCCGCCGTCGGGCCGGAGGCGTTGGCCTCGCGCGGCGCCATGAGCTCGAGCAGCGCCAGCCCGGCGGGCAGCGCGCGCACGCGGCGCACGTCCTCGGCGGCGGCCGCCTCGACGGCGGACGCGTCGAGCTGCCCGGCGGCGTCCCGGAAGCTCAGCGAGGCGCCGTTTGCCAACCTGCCCACCTGCCCGTCGCGCGGCGCCCCCGACGTGCTCGCGTGGCGCATCGCCTCCTCGACGTCCCGCAGGCGCGCGCGAACGAGCGTCGCCGAGGTGGTGGCGCCGCGGACCATGCGGAGCAGACGCGTGGCGAGCGCCCTCGCCGAGCGCGTTCGCGCACCGGAGCCCGCGCCGCCGCGCGCCGACGCCGCGCGCTCGTTCAGCAGGACGCGCAACGCGCCTCGCGCCGCGACGGAGGCGTGGTGCTCCAGGAACGAGCACACGAAGCGCTCGGACGGCGCTTCGTGCGCGGCGGCGCCGTGGCGCACCGCGCGGAGCTCGCGCGCCGCCGACGGCAGCGTCAACAACGGCGACCCGTCGGCGACTCGGCGCTGCGCCTTGGTGTGCCGCACGACCACGCCGCGAAGCAACGCGCGCAGAAGCGGTAGGCACTCCGCGTCTCGGTTCGCGAACGGCACGCCGATCCTGTGCGCCCAGAACCCGTCGGTCTGGTCGGACAAGCAGAACGGCCACACCCCGAGAAAGTCCAGCTCGCCGTTCAAGTCGTCCACGCCGCCGTGCAGCGGCGTCCCCGATACCATCCACCGAAACTCCGACTCAAGGTCGCGGCACGCCGCCGCGAGCTGCGTCGTGCTACTTCGGACCATCTGGCACTCGTCGAGCACCACGCGTCGCCATTTGATCCGGGACAAAACGCGAGACTCGCTCGCCGCGACACCGGACGACTCGCGTTCGGCGCCGCCGCCGTTGTTTCTCCGCCGCGCCTTCGACGCCTCGCGCTGCAGCTGCGGGTACGTGCACAACACGACGTCGGCGTCGGCGAGCTCGGCGACGCGGCGGTCCTCCCGCTGTTTCGCGGAAAGTTTCTCGCCGTTCACTTCGTTCGTCGCGTGCGTGCGTTTCTGGCCGCGATTGCCCTGATACACCTTCACCGTGAGCGTTTCCTCAGCGACGCACTTGCGCGTCTCCGCCTCCCACTGCCGGAGCAGCGGAGGCGGCACGACCACGAGCGTCGCGCGCGACGTCGTTTTTTGCTTCATCGGCGGCGTCTCCGTCGGCGCCGTCTCGCCGTCGCCGCGCGTACAGTTGACGGCGCTTCGACTGGCTTCCGCGCGTTCCGCGCGCGCGGCGGCTTCCGCCGCCGCCGCATCTTTGTCCGCGCACACCAGGCCGAGAACCTCCACGGTTTTCCCCAGGCCCATCTCCTCGCACAGCATCCCGCCGCGACGCACGGGGGGCTCGGCCAGGCGGAGCTCGCCGGCGAGAGGGAAGTACCAGAACCGACCCTCCGCGCTCGTCGCGCTCCTTTTTTCCTCGCGGCGAGAGGAATACTCCGACGTCCCACGCGAAGCTTCGTCTTTCTCGTCATCGTCCGCGGGGGGCGCTGCGTCCGCCCACCTGCGTTCCTCCCAAAACGACCCGTTGAGACCGCGCGGCGCGCGCTCCTGGTCGCGCATCCAGCGCAGCGTCTGAAGCTGGAAGTCCAGCATACGCACCTTGAGCCCCGGCGGCTGCGGGGCCGCCGCGCCGCCCGGCGTGACCGCCGCCGCGAGCAGCCCGGGGAGTGTGAAGTCGTCCGCGACGCCGGCCGCGTCGGCATCCACCTCGAACATCCGCTCGCGCGCCGGCGGCGCCGCGACCGCGTGCGCGACGGGCGCGGACGGCGTCAGGTGCGCGACGATGTATTTGATCTCGTCGCACGCGATGAGCTCGAACATCAAGCGGTTCGCGTAAGCCGCGAATATCAAAACGCGTCGCGACGGGTCCGGGTCCGTCGCGGCGTCGTCGTCTTTCTCGGGGGACCCTTCGGCGTCTCCCAGCACGCATACGGCGCGGATGAGCGGGACGCGCCACGGGGACGTGTGCGGATGCTGCGCGGCGGCGAGCGACGCGACCAGCCGCGGCGCGTGCGGCTCGTCGAAAACCACGGCGCCGGCGTCGAGCGCTTCGTAGAGCCGGTTCACGGGAATCAAACCGCCGTCGTTCCCGGGCTCGCCCTCGGCGTTCCAGGTCTCCGCGCCTTCGCCGTGCCTGTGGTCAAACCACACCCGGCGGTGCGACGCGCGCACGGGTTGCGCCAGAGATGTAAGAAAACGACCGAGCGGAGTGGCGTCTTCGCCTTCGCGCGCGACTTTATTTTTTTTCGTGAGACTCCTGCTGCTCGTCTTGGCGCTCGTCGACGTTTCGCGGGCTTCCCCTTTGTTCGCTCCCTCGCCGGCGCCCGCGAGACGCACGGTGACGGTGGCCGTACCCAGCAGCCGCACTTCCCGCGAAACGCGCGCGGCCGCTCGGTCCCCCGAGTCGTTCCAGTCGCTCGGGGGCTTGACGTACACGCCCGCGCCGTTCGCGAAGGGATCCTCGAACACGATGGTGGGCGGGAACCGCCGCGCGCGAATCTCGTCGTCGGAGCCCGCGGCGGGCTCCGCGGGCTCCGCCTTGACGCGCCGAACCCTCGGCGCGTCCGCCGCGGAAGGCGCGCGCGCGCGCTTACGAGGCGGCATTCTCCCCCTCCGCGGGAAGGAAGCGTCGCGCGCCCGTCCTTCTGATGACGTCCAGATCGAGAGAAGCGCGATGACGCGATGACGACGCGCACCAAATAATACGTAACGTGTATCGCAACTTTTCGCGCTCTCGTCTCTCTACTCCACGAACGGCATCGGGCACTTGCTCCCCCCCCCCTTGGTTTCGATGCCCTTTTCGAACCACCCCTCGCCGATGTTCTTGGCGGGTCGGAGGTTGGCCCAGTCCACCTTGTCCTTCTCGTCCACGGCGGGGACCATCTCGCGCTTCTTCGCGTTCACCAGCATGCCGTCGCGGGTGTGGATCGTCGCTCCGCTCGTCATCACCACGTCGTGCCCCGCCACGAGCTCCATGTCCACCCTGCGGAACAGCACCGCCCAGATGGCCATGCCCTCCAGGACGGCGAACTTGTCCCCAGGGCACCGCCGGGGACCCGCGGAGAAGGGCGTGTACCTGTACCCGGTGTTCAGCTCGTTCGGCTGCCCATCCGCCAGCGGGCCGAACCGCATCGGCTCGAAGCTCTGCGAGTTGGGGCCCCAGTTGGCGGGCGCGCGGTGCAGGTTGTAGATGGACACGAGCAGGTCCTGCCCCGCGGGGATCACGCCCAGATTCTTGGGGAGCACGTCCTCCACCACCGCACGGCGCGTGTACACCGGCGGCTGCGGGTACAGACGCATGCTCTCGTGGAAGCACCGCTCCAGGTAAGGGAGCCTCGTCATGTCGTCAAAGTCGGGGAAGGGCTTGTCTCCGAGCACCTCGTCCAGCTCGGCGCGCAGCAGGCGCAGCTGCTCGGCGTTCTCGGGCTTGAGCAGCTCGAACGTGCCCCAGGTGAGCACGGAGGCGGTGGTCTCGTGGCCGGCGACGAGAAGCGACAGCAGGTCGTCCCGCAGCTGCGTGGAGCTCACCTCCTCCCGCGCGGCGATGAGGTACCGCAGCACGCTGGGGTTGGCGTCGTTGAGGTAGTCGCGCGCCCACGCCTCGGCCCCCCCCGCGGCTTCCTCTTCCTCCACCATCTTCTTGGCATCCTCCACGAGCTTCGTGGTGACCTCCTGGATGACCGCCACGGCGTCCATCGCGGCTCTTTGCCTCGGCGAGACCGCGTAGAGGAACGGCTCGGGGAGGCGCCAGGTGGGGAGCAGGTCCATCGACCGCGTCTCGACTTCCTTCAAAGCCGTGTACGTCGCCTGGATCACCGGCGCCGCCGACGTCAGCGCGTTGAAGTCGTAGTTGAACACGGCGACGCCGATGATGTCCAGCGCGGCTTGGCTGAACTTGCTCTCCATGTTCAGGCGGGTTTTCGTGCCGTTTTCCGACGCGTCCGCCTGTTCGATGACTAAGTCCACCATGCGTTCCGCGCACGGCCCGAAGCACCGGTTCACCATCGCCTCGACGTACTTGCGGTGCAGACTCGGCGCGACGGCTTTTCGCCGAATCTTCCACGCCTCATTCTCCTGCAGCGCCACGCCCAACCCGAAGAGGAACTCGCCCGCCTCGGCGATGGTGCCTTTGATGTACTTGCTGCCGTAGTTGAACAGCACCTGCTTGATGCAGTCCGGGTCGGACACGACGACGTACGACGTGACAGGACCGGTGGGGAGCAGGTACACGGGGCCCGCCTCAGACATCCACTTGAACAGCGGCTGGAACAGCCCGCCCCCGAGCAAACCGGTGATGTCCTCCATCTTGGCGTCCGCGACGGGAATCTCCGAGTCGCCTCCCCACAGGCGGTTGAGCTGCGTGAGCCAGTCAGGCGCGGCCATCGTCGCGCCCGCGCCCGCCTTGTTCCCGATCGCCGCCTGGTCGGGGTCCGACGCGAACTGGATGGAGTCGAGGTCGTCCTCGCTCCACGTCGCGGGGAGCGCGTCGGGCGCCTTCGCGTCCGTCTCGGGCTCCTGGATCGACGCGCGCGCCACGCCGAGAAGCCGGGAGGATCGCGCGGCGGGCGCCGCGGCGCGCGCGAGGCGGGGCGCGCGGCCGACGCGGCGCGCGCCGAGGCGCACGACCGACACGGTCGCGGGCGCGGGAACGAGCGTGGCGCCGTGCATCGTCGTCGGGCTCTTCAGGGGGGAGAGCGCGCGCGGCGGTGTGGTCCGCGCTCGGCGGATAACGGAAGGCTCTTTTCCGGGCCCACGTCGCGCCACAAGCGCGCACCTTGCCAAGTGGATGGATCGAGCAGATCTTCAACGTCAAGCGGCTCAGCGGTTGACGAGAAAACGAACAAGCGTTTCTTTTCCTCGTCGGGTGCCTTTTCTGGGGGCTGCCGCGGAGACCGTCCCCCCAACACACGCCCGCGCGCGCCGCGCGCGCCGGAACATGTCGACGCACCCAAGCGAGGTCGTCGTCGACGTCCAGTCCGGCTCAGAGCGTCCCGCCTCGCCCGCGACGCGCGCGGCGGATCCCGCGTCCGACGCGCGACCCGCTCGTCTCCCCGAGTCGCCGCATCGGGCGTCGCGCGGGTCCCGCCCCGCGGACGACCTGGCGGGCGACTCTTCGACGCGTGAGGGAGCAACTCGCGTCGACGGACGGACCGCGTCCGACGGCTCCGTCGAGGCGCTCGCCGCGAGGCGTCTCGAGGATCTCGACGGCGAGGCTGAGGGCGACGCGAGTCCCGACTGGGACCCGGTCGCGGACGCCACCATGGCGAAGATCCTGCGCAGCGTCGGTAAGTCGACCCGATCGGGACAAACGCGGTCCGCTTCCGTCGCCGCGAGTTTCGCGTCCGCCGGGGCGGACGATATCTCGATCTCGGCCTCGCGCGGGACAGGAGAGCGTCCACGCAGATACCCGAGCAAGAGCGACCGTGGTTCGGACGATCAGGACATCGAGGAAGGCCATCATCTCGAGATCTGTGTCGCGCCCTCGCGCGAGGACGCCGCGCGAGAGGACGCGCCGTCAGAAACGCTCCAGTCACCGAAAACGCCGCGGTCGGAAACCGGTACTCGGTCGACGAAGACGTCCTCCGCGGATGATCTGTCCGGGCGCGTCTCAGCGGGCGACCTCCCGTTTTCACGCCGGCTCCTACGCTCGGCGACGCGCGCGTTTTTCCCCGCCAACGCCCGCGCGGGCTCGCACGGGACGCCGACCGCGACGCCGACCGGCTCGGACGACGACGGCAAGCCCCCCATCCGCCTCCGGCGCACCTCTTCCTACTACGTTTTCGCCGCCGAGGGCGCCAGCCGCCGCGCGTCGTTCGCGCTCGCGCCGTGCGGCGTCTCCGGCGTCTCCGGCGTGGACGAGGCCGGTGCGGACGACGCCGCGAGCGTGTTGGTGAAGGAGCAGAGGGCCAGGCGCAGACGCGAGGAGCTCACGCGGTTCCGCAGGCGCGTCGCCGACTCGGGGAAGCTGCTGGCGTCCGCGTTGGCGGGTTTGTTAGCCGGCGTCGCGCTGTGGGCGATGACCACCGCCACCGCGCAGCTGACCGCTTTGAAGTTCGACGCCACGCGCGCATTGCTGGCGCGCGCTGGAAAGGCCACGGGTACCAACGGCGGCTCGCCCACCGCGCTTCTCGCCGCGTGGGCGTTCTACGCCGGGTGCGCGGCGCTCTGCGTCGGCGCTACCGCGGCGTACGTACTTCGCGTCGCGCCCATGTCTCGCGGGAGCGGCATCCCCGAGCTCAAGGGGTACCTCAACGGCAACCGGCAGCGCGGCTTGTTCCACTGGCGCACGTTCGTGGGGCGCTCCGTGGGGATATGCCTCGTGATCACGGCGACCATGCCCTTCGGCAGAGAAGGGCCGTCCGTGCACATCGGCGCGTGCGCGGCGTCCGCCGCGCTCAACGCGGTGCCCTGGCGCGCGCGCCTGGGGTGGCAGCCCTCGCCGGAGGAGCGGCGGCAGATCCTGCAGCTGGGGAGCGCGGCGGGGGTCGCCGCCGCGTTCAACGCGCCCATCGGCGGCTTGCTGTACGTCATGGAGGAGGTTGCGTCGAGCCTTCCGCCGGACTACGTGTGGCGCGCCATGCTCGCCGCCGGTACGGCGGTGGGCAGCGCGCAGATCCTGTACGCCGCCAACGAAGGAAGAGTCGATTACTCGTCGCTGGTCATCTCCGACCCCGACTCCTCAACCGGCTGGTCGCCCTCCGACCTGCCGCTCATCGTGCTGCTCGCCGTCCTCGCGGGCGCGTTCTCCGCGCTCTTCACGCTCGCCGCCGACGCGTTCGGCGCGATGCGCAGAGGCGGAACGCGCGCGAAGGAGCAGGAGGAGGACGAGCGGGAAGCGCGTCGGCGCGAGAGCCCCGAACAAACGGAAATCGGTGAGGATTCGTTTTCGCTTTTTCGAGACTCGCGTCGCGTCGCGCGCCGAGCCGCGCGGCGCGCGCGGCGACTGGCGCGACACGCGCGCGCGTGGTACTTCAGTCGCGCGGGCTCGTGGTTCGACGCCGTGATGGGCGCCACGCTAGTCGCCACCGCGCAGGTGGCACTTCCCGCTCTGTTCGCGTGTCGTCCAGCCCCTGAGATTCGAGAGGAATACGGCGTCGCGTACAACGGACGCCGTCTGCTCGACGTCGATTTTTCGGCAGTCTCGGCGGTCTCGGATTTCGACGCGACGCCGTACGATTCGTCGTACGACTCGGTTCGGAACGTCGGGAGGGGTTTGCTTTCGTCGGCGGTGTACGTCCCGCGCACGTTCGTGCAGTACACGTGCGCGGACGGCGACTTCAATGAGATGGCGACGCTGATGCTGCAGAACGAGGAGGGCGTCGTGAAACACCTGTTCGCGCGGGATGACATGTACAGCGACGAGCTGTTTTCGCCAACCGTCGTGTTGGCGTTCTTGGCGTACTTTTTCCTCGCCGCGTCCCTCACCTTCGGCGGCGCGTTTCCGGCGGGCGTGTTCATCCCCAACATGCTCATGGGCGCCGCGCTCGGGCGTTTGTTCGGGAGCGTCGCCGAGTTGGTAACCCCAAACGCCGCGCCCAAAGGCACGTACGCGCTGATCGGCAGCGCCGCGATGCTCTCCGGGTTCACGCGCATGACCGCCGCGGTGACGGTGATCATCATCGAGGCGACGGCCAGTCTGGACGTGCTGGCGCCCATCATCTTGGCGTGCGTCGTGTCGCGCGCCACCGCCGGCGCGCTGGTCGGCGCCAGCCTCGACGAGCGCCTCATCGTCGCCAAAGGCGTGCCGTTCTTGGAGCACGACCCGCATCCGAGCACGGTCGCGCTGAGCATCGGGGACGCGCTGAAGGACGCGGACACCAGGCGCGGGCCGGTGATTGCGTTCAGAAAAAAAGAGCGACTGAGAGTTTTGCTCAACGCGCTGCTGCTGACGGAGCACAACGCGTTTCCGGTGCTGGAGGATGTCGAGCGCAACGAGCGCGTCGTGGGGCTGGTCACGCGCGCCATGCTGCAGCGCGTGCTCCGGATGGTACTGGAAGAGGCGGAGGCGGAAGCCGTCGACGACGCGTCCCCCGCCGCGTCTTCCGCGAAAGCCGCGACGTACGGGAACGAAGACAGTGTCTCGCGCGAGCGCGCGCGCGCGAGCGACGTCGCGACGAGCGAAGCCGTCGTCGAGATTCGCGACGAGGCGAAACGACGCGACGGAAAACGGCCCTCCACTTCCGGAGCGGCGGCGCGGTTCTCCGCGCGCGGGATCGACGAGTGGAGCGTCGAGGGACTCGGAACCCTGTCGCGCGGAACCAAGACGCGTCCGCGCGCGTTCGACAACGACGCCGCGAAGGCGCGCGTTTACGCCGACGCGAACGACGAACGCGGCGGTCCGGTCGGGCGCGTCGAACGAACGCCGCGCCTCTTACGGGGGTGTTCGAACGCGGCGAGACGACTCTTAAAAACGACTCTTAAAAACGACAACGCGACTCCTAACGACCATCAAAAGGAACGCTCGGATATCCGTAGCGTGTCGGCGCGCGTCGGCGCCGCCGCCGCCGCCGCGGACGCGACGCCGACTCCGAGCCGCGCGGGGGACGAGAACCACTTCGACGAGCTCAAGGAGAATCTGGTGCGCGAGATCCGCGACGGCGCGATGAAGGTGCCGGAGTCGCAGCTGCGCCGGATGGTGGACCTGACGCACGCCGTGGACAAGGCGCCGTGGACCGCGGACGCAGCCACCCGCCTCGGGCGCGTACACGCACTCTTCGCGCGGCTGGGCGTGCGGCACCTCTGCGTCACCGACGACAACGGGCGCCGCCTCGCCGGGGTCATCACCAGGCACGACCTCATACACGTGCACAGGAGCGCGGAGGGGCACGCGTAGCGATTGACGAAAAAGAGCGCGCGCGACGTTTCCTCGTACCGCGTACGGTGCGCGGTAATAGCTACGGTAGCTACGTATTTTCGGTTACGCACCACTACTACGGTAGCTCTATACTACGGAGCCATCACATCGTTCACGAAAGAAGCGTACGTACCGTGAAGGTTTCATAGGACCCGTATAGCTAAAAAACGTACGCGCGCGCGCGCGGCGTTTGGAATCCGCGTTTGGAATCCCGTAAAAACCCCGCGCGTCTTCGCGCGACAATCACGCGGCTCCGCCCTCCACGTTTCCCCGCGCCTCCAGGAACGCCGCCCTCGCGTCCCGCGTTTTCTTCGAGCACCCCGCGAGCGCGGCGTCCAGCCCCCCGGACGCGATGAGCGGCCGGATTCCCGGGTTCCCGTCGTTGCACCCGCCGATCGATTCGCCGGCGATGAACACGTGCGGGATGGACGAGCGCCCGGTGCGTCTGGCGAGCGCCGGCGCGAACCCCGCGCCGCCTTCCGTCGTGTTCCACTCGACAGCAGTGAACGGCACGCCCTCCGCGGCCAGCGCCCGCTTCGCCGCCGCGCTGAACGGGCAGTACGTCGCGCTGAATACCACCACGTCGTCGCTCGCGATGATGCGTTCGACGGCGGCGGCGGATTTCTCCAGGTCGAACTCGGGGTCCAGCGCGGACGCCAAGAACTGCGTGAACGCCGTCTTCGCGCGCGAGTTCACGACCCACTGCGGCGCGGGGTGCGCGACCAGCCACCGCCCGACCGCGTCGTACGCCGCGCCGAGGGGGGCGAACAGACCCACGGAGAACAGCCGGCGAGAGGAGCCCGCCGCGGGGGGCGAAGAGGCGCGGGCACCCGCGTCGGGAGTGCCGCCGGCTTCCGGGACGTCGCGCCCCGAGGATGACGACGTCTCGGTCGGAGATCGGCCATCCTCCGTCGCTTTCACCGCGACCCATCGTGCACGCGCGGCAGCGGTGCGCGTCGCCGAGACGCGGCAAGGCGCGCAGTACGCGCGACGCGCGCCGCATGGGGTTCCATGCGCGAGCGCCGCCATGGTGTGACGCTCCGGACGCTGGCTAGCTCTAGCTAGAGAACGGACGTGACAACTGGCGACAACGTTGAGCAGTCGCATCCAAACTCGCGGACGACGAGAAATCCCACCGCGCAGGCCGGCTTTATCTCGATTGCCGTTGGGTCCGCGCGCGCCACTCGTGACGCCGCCGCGCGTCCGGCCTCCAATCCCGATGGCGTTCCCTGCCACCGCCCTCGTCGTGTTCAGCGTGTACACCAGCGTGATGTACTGGTACGCCGTGCCCGGCGCCGGGTACATGCCCGCCGGCCCCGTTGACGTCCCCGCGTGGATCGGCGACCTCTCCCTGGCCCTCCCCGCGACCGCGACGGTGCTGTACCTGTCGATGTGCGCGTTCGGCCCGAAGCTGATGGCCAAACGCGAGGCGTTCGACCCGAAGGGCTTCATGCTGGTGTACAACGGGTATCAGACCGTTTTCAACGTGGTCACCGTGGCCATCTTCATCGCCGAGCTGAACCGCGTCGGGGTCAAGGCGTGGGGAGGGCGGCTCTCGTGGAGCAACCCCGAGTCGTTCTGGATCTGCAACGCCATCTGGCTGCACTACAACAACAAGTACCTCGAGCTCCTGGACACGGTTTTCATGGTGCTGCGCAAGAAGAACGCGCAGCTGTCGTTTCTGCACATCTACCACCACTGCTTGCTCATCTGGGCGTGGTGGATGGTGTGCTTCGTGATCAAGAACAACGACTGCATCGACGCGTATTTCGGCGCGTGCATGAACGCGGGCATCCACGTCATCATGTACTCGTACTACCTGATGGCCGCGCTGAAGATCCCGTGCCCGTGGAAGAAGTACATCACGCAGGCGCAGATGGCACAGTTTGTGATCGTTTTCGCGCACGCCTGCTACGTGATCGTCGACGGGCACTGCCCGAAGATCCTGCCCTACTCGCAGATGTTCGTCATGGCCAACATGCTCGTGCTCTTCGGCCAGTTCTACGTCAAGTCCTACGCGAAGAAGAAAGCGAGCGCGGACGGCGGGAAGAAGAAGCGGTGATCTCGTTCGTGCGGCGAGAGAGAGGCGCGATGTACGCGGGTTCGTCGACGCCGTGTTAATACGTATTACGCCGACAAGACAGAGACACTACATCCGCGTCGCGCATCTGTCGTCCGACGTTCGAGTCGTCGATCATCTCGGCTTGGTCGCCGAGAAGAAGATGAACTGCCTATCGCGCGCGCGCTTGAAGTTTTCAAACCCGCACATCTTCGTGGTGAGGTCCCGCAGCTCGGGCTCGGAGAAGAACTGGTTGAACGCGCCGCCCGTGCCCACGCCCGAGTCCTTGAACAAAGCGCTCAGCGGCGCCACCGCCGCGTCGCCGCCCGCGACGTCGCCGAGCATCGCCGTCGGGTCGAGAAACGTCGACGCCAGGAAGACGCCTCCGGGTTTCAGCACGCGGGAGATCTCCGCAACCGCCGCGGAGGGCGAGGGCCAGCAGTGCATCGCCGCGCCGGCGTGCACGGCGTCGAGCGAGCCGGTGGCGAAGGGAAGCCGTCCGACGTCCGCGCGCACGAACAGCAAAGAAGGATCGGGACCTTCCGCTTTCGCGCGAAGCGTCGCGTCCTGCTCGCAGTACGCCTTGGTCTGCTTCATCATGGCGTCGGAGAAGTCGGACGCCACCACCTTGGCGAACTTCCCGGAGGCGGCAAAGCGCCTCGAGAAGAGCCCAGAGCCGCAGGAGACGTCCAGGACGACCCCGTCGGCCGCCCCCGCCTCCGTCATGTACTCCATGGCGATCGCGGCTTCCGCCTCCTCGCCGGGAAACCCGGCCCACGCGAAACTCTGGCGCCACCCGTTTTCGTACACGGAGCTGATGAGCTCCGACTGGAACAGTCGCGTGCCGCTCTTCGCGGGCGGTTCCTTGTACGCCCCCGACGAGCCCCCCGCGTCCAGGCACAGGTCGATCACGCCGCCGTCGATCGGGAACGAGCGCGCGCAGCCGACGCACGCGCGCGAGGTGCCCTTGAACGGGCGCAGGCAGACGGGGCACGCCAGCTGCACGTCCGAGGATGTCGCGACCGCCTCTTTGACGTCGTCGGCGGTTGACGGTTCGTCGACGCTCGCCGCCCGGGTCCGGCGCCCGCCTGCCGCTACGGCGCGCGAGACGCGACGGGCTGCGACGCGCGGCGCGACGTGCGCGCGCGCGGCCGTGTGCACTCGAGCGGCGGCGAGCATCGTGGCCGTCCTCGAGCGCGTTCGAGTCTGGCTTCGTTGTTTGCGTGGCGTGGCAAAGTGGCGTTTTGCCTTTCACCACGTCACCGATTTGTGCGTTGAGTCGCTTCCGGATTTTCCCAGGTACCGTAGTAGGTGTTCGTCGCCCTATGAGCATTTAGTATCGGACGCGATCTTCGAATAAAAACACCGTCATGAAGGTGCTTCCCGTGCATCTTATCTCTCGGGTCTCGCCCCCCCCTCCCCTCGCGACACTGTCTGCGGCGCACCGAACGCACGGACACACGCACGGCGTCGTCAACTCGCGGGACACGCCTTCGAAGATGGCGTCGATGACCGCCGCGAACGCGCACTGCGCGCGCTTCGGCGCTGACAAGAAAACCCTACTCTCCGCCAAACGTGCGGGATTCAACGGTGGGGCGCGTCGCGTGCAGGTGGCCAAGGTGGGCGCGTGCCGCGCGCGCGGCCCCTCGGCGGTCCGCGCCGCCGGCTCCGCGTTCATCCCCGAGGAGTTCCAGAGCCCGTCCCGCGACAGAAAGGTGGTCCTGCCTGGCGATCCCGAGTTCGACCGCGCGCGGGGCGTCGCGGGCCTCTCCGCGAAGCAGATCGAGGTGATGGGCCTCGGCCCCGACCAGGCGTTCCGCCGGCCAGACGTGGACCCCTTCTCCATCTCCGCCAGGGCGTCGTACCGGAACGAGATGCCCTGCGAGGCGAACGGCGGCCCCGCGTCGATGGTCACCGCCATCGCGGGCGCGGGATCGGGGGGGTACGGCGTCACCATGTCCGGCGGCGGCGGCGGGTCGGGCGGCGCCGGGCCCCCGCCCGATTTGCCGTCGCTCCTGCTCAACGCGCGCATCGTGTACATCGGGATGCCGCTGTTACCGGCGGTGACGGAGCTGGTCGTCGCGGAGCTCTTGTTCCTGAACTACGAACAGAATGACCGCCCCGGGTACATCTACATCCACTCCGGCGGGTCCATCAACGAAAAGGGTGAGGCGGTCGGCGTCGACTCGGAGGCGTACGCCATCCTGGACACGATGCGCTACATCCGCCCCAAGATCCACACGGTGGCGGTGGGCAAGTGCTTCGGGAACGCCGCGATGCTGCTCGCGGCGGGGGACAAGGGGTGCAGACACGCCCTGCCGAACGCGCAGATCATGACGCACCCGCCCAAGCTGAACCGCACGTTCGACACGTCCGTGAACGTGCAGATCCGCGCGAACGAGATCCAGGTGTGCGAGGACACGTACATGGGGTTCATGAGCGAGTTTTCGGGGAAGCCCGTGGAGGAGGTGAAGGAGGACCTGGACCGGCGGAGGTACTTCACGCCCGCGCAGGCCATCGAGTACGGCCTGATCGACCGCGTGATCCAGAAGGGGAGCGACGTGTTCGAGCGCAAGGACTACGAGGCGGAGCGCATTCAGGAGGAGGCGATGCGCGCGGGCGCCAGGCCCGGCGCGCCCAGCCGCTGACGCGTTTACTCGTCGCGCTGCGATTCTTTTGTAAAACGACAGCCACCTTTTTTTTTTCGGCAATCGTCGCGCTTTCGTCGCGTCGCGCGCGCGAACCACCACTACGAACGACTCCCCGGCTCTTTTTTACTTCCGTCCATCATCACCCCCTTCCCCTTCTCGCGCGCGCGGACGTCCGACAACGCGTCCGCCTCGTCCTTCGTCTGCAGCTGCTTCCCGCGCTGGTACACGGCGAAGCCCACCATGCTGATGGAGTACCCGACCACTTGCGTCCCCGTGATGGCGCTGCCGAAGAGCGCGACGCTGACTAGAATGACTACCGTGTTCTTCACCTGGCCGATCACCTTGAACGTGAGCGAGCTGGTGGACTTGATCACCGCCAACGTGAGCAAGTTCACGAAAAACCCCAAGAGCGCGGCGCATATGTACTTGTGCGGCGCGCGCACGATTTTTCCGAACCCATCCTCCGCGACGAGCGCGTCCCACTCGAACGCCGCGATACCCAAAACCAGGAATCCGAAACTCGCCGGCGCCATCACGTACAGACCCTCGACGAGCTCGAACCGCAGGTTCCCGAGCAGGTACTGCAGCACGGCCATCCGGCACGCCTCGGAGAATTCAGAGGAGAACATCAACACGATGCCGATCCACTGGAACGCGATCTCGCCGTACGCGGCGAGCGCGGTACCGAAGGTGAGGATGGCGACGCCCAAAACGGTGACGCGGTGCGGCTTCTCGAGACTCGCGCCCACCAGCACCAGCATCGTCACGCACGGCACCGCGGCTTTAAGCATCTGGATGAAGGACACGGATAGGTACAGGTAGGTGTAGTTCCCCAGCGCCAGGGAGAACGCGGCGAACCCGCCGATGGGCACGACGTGCTTGACGTACCATCGGGTCGTCATGTCTTTGCTTTTGTCCAGCTTCGAGACGCCGAGGGAGACGAGCACCGACGAGATGGTCCACGACGCGCCGAGGCCCATGGAGCACAGGGTCATGGGGTAGTGGAACCCGTCCTCGTTCAGCAGGTACGAGTTGAGGAAAATCAAACCCGAGCTCGCGCATCCCCAGGCGAAGATGTAGAACAGGGCCTGGAGCAGGTTCTGCGCGGCGGGGGGGGGGTGGCGAGCGTCAGGACGCGCGTTTTGACGGCACGAAAAGGTGCCGCCCGCGGATCGAACCGCGGGGGGCGCGCGTTCGCGGGGTCGCGGTCGAGACCGAGACGCGCGCGAGGGAAAAACACGTACCCTCGCCTGGGCCTTGCCGACCGCCGTTTGGTCGCCCATGTCGACTCTACACGGCCACGCGCGCGCGGCGCGTTCTGGGTTATCTGCGCGAACGATCCGCCCGTCCGCAGCGTCCACGCGCGAGCCCGCGCAGCCGCGCGTTTCGACTTTCGAGTCCGGATGTGCGAAATCGCCGAACGCGCGCTGATCGACGAACGCTCGAAAGGCACGTGAGGGTCGACGCGCTTGTTGCCCTTTCAACACTCGTACTATCACGACTCGGCGCTCGCGCGAAAACGCCCTTCACGCGCCACCGCGTCGCGCGCCGCTCTGGCGCACGCGTCGTACGCCGCCACTTCGTGCCCGCACCGCAGCGTGTCATCCGCGTTGGTCTCGTAACACACGCGGCACGCCTCGCGTTCGGCGACGCAGGGTGCGGCTTTCACGTGTACCAGGCGGTGCCGCGCTTGCGTCGCGCTCGCTCGTTCGCGCGTCATCTGAAGCTCCGCCTCTTCGTTCTTCAGCAGCAGTTCGCCCACTCGCAGGCTCCTCGCGAGCGCGTGGTCCAGCCCCGGGAACATCGGCCTGTGCTCGTCCACCGCCTGCGCATCCCCGACCGCACCCATGGCCGCGAACGTCCGCAGGCTTTGAAGCCGCGCCAAGTTCGCGTCCGCGGCGGGTGGGAAAGGCGCGCCGGAACGCGCGTGCCGCGCGCTCGCGTCCGGGGGGGCCGGGTCGCGTCGCGGCTCGGGTCGTGACGCTCGCTCGGGCTCGGGCGCGCTCGGCGTCGCGGACGCGCTGGTGCTCGGCTGTTCGCCGTCCAGCCGCTCGATCAGACGCCTGCTGATCTGCGCGAGGAAAGGCGGGGGGACGTTCGGGACGTTCGGCGGTCAGCGGGGTTGCCTCGGGGGGAGCGCGCGGGTGAGCGATCGGCGCGCCGATGTTCGGGGGTTTTTCCCTCGCGACGCGACGGACAGGGCGCGGAAGGATCGCGACGCGTACCTTCAACCCGACCTTCCCGTCGGGGTTCACCATCGGACGGAGCCGCTGCGTCGAGCCCGTGACGCCCATGGCCCTGTTTCCCGCGCGATGAGGTGTGCGCGGCGTCGACGCGGAGCGCGAAAGCAGAGAAAAATATCGAAGCGCTCAGGGACTCGGGAAAGACCACGTGACGTTTTTCGGCGACGAAACTGTGCATATTTAGGTAGCTACGTACAGATGCATCAAGCGAACCGCCGCGCGCTCAAGGCGCGCTCTATTCCACAGTCGGACCCCCTTCTCGTGCCCTCGTCTTTTGCAGCCCCTCGAACGCGGACATCGTGAGCCACGCGTCCATGGCGGCGTAGCGCCGAATCGGCGCGGGCACGTCCGCGAGAGTTTGCGGCCGCGCGCGCCGGCGGTCCTGGACGTCCACGAAATACCGAACGCTCGACTTGTCTTTGTTGTCTTTGGTGGCGCGAAACGCCGAGTCGGGCCAAGCCAGATTGAAGATGCGGGCGAGCCCTCGAGACACGCTCGTCGCGCCGGCGAGGTCGCTCGCCAATAACTCCAAGTCGAGACACGCGAACTGCGCGCCGTCCCGAGCGAGGTCGACGTCGACGCTGAGCGAACGCTTGTCCGAGCCGGCGGTGCCGTCGCAAAAAATCTTCGCGACGGTATTGTCGCGAAGCAGGCGCCGCAAGTCCGCGCTAAGGTTCCCGTCCGGGTTCGAACGTGGCAGCTCCAAGACACACAGATATCCCGCTTCCGTTTCCGGGACCTGCACGCACAATTGCACCAGCACGGGCGGCGTCTGCAGGTTTCCTTCCACGTCGATGCCAACGGCGCGCGCGCGCGGGGAGCACCGCGACAGGCATCCCCAGAGCCGATCCCACGACCCGGGTTCCGAGCCGTCCAACACCTCGCACGTGCTTTCGAACCGGGATCCGAGCGCGTCTTCCACCGTGCGCAACGGCTTCAGGTTGGCACTTCGCACGATCGCGTCGAGTCCCTCCAGCGCCACCGCAGCCGCCGCGGCGTGCCCCTTCTTCGCCCCCGGGATCGACTCGTCCGACGTGTCGTCGCTGACGAAAGTCTGACGCTTCCCGTCCCCCACCCCCCAACGCACCTCGACGCACCCCCTCCCTGAGCTCGCGTCTCGGAAGTACCGACTGGACCAGCCGTACTGGCCGCACACGCCTTGCTCGAGCGCCTGCTTCGGGCTGTTGAACTTTGGCGGCATCGCGCCTCGCGCTCTGGCGACGCCGGGGGCGGTAACAACGAGAAGCGCCTGGGAGCGATGTTCAGCGAAACACGACGAGTGAAGCAGTGAAGCTCTGACAACGACGGAACGACTGAACGAACGACGCGCGAACGCGATTCGCGGCTTCGGGTCACAACCCCTTCCCCTGTTCCGCGTCGCGCTTCCCCACCGTGAGCCTGGACGTGAGTAGCGCGTAGAACGACCCGACGGTCTCGTCGGGGTTGTCCGCGATGAACCACCCCAGCGACCGATCGCACGACGCGCACCGACACCGCGACGCGTCTCGCGGGGGCCACCACGTCGACGCCTCTTCGTCTTTTGCGATTCCTTCGGAAGCATCCATCTGTTTGATCCCCACCGCGTTCGCGTACACGCTGACAGACACGAACGCGCCCGCGTACGTCTGCCTGTGCACGTGCGCCTTGTCCTTCTGAGCCTCGTCCGAGCGGCGGCACACCTCGGCGCCGCACTCCGCGCACATCACCGCGCGGTCGGGCTTTTCTTCTTTCGGGGTGAGTTGCAGCAGACGCTCGAGCGACTCGCGCTTATACATCACCGCGTCCCGCTCTTTGTCGATGTCCCACGCGTCCTCGGGGGCGTCCGTGCGCTTCCACGAGCGGTTCTCCTCGATCCTGCGTCGGTCGTCGGGGTCCCACGAGCCGGACTCGCCGCGGGACGCGCGAGGCGCCGGGGAGGCGATCCGACGGTTCCCGCTTGTGAGCAGCTTCGAACGACGCCGGGACGACACATAAACAAAACTCA
>Ga0206682_10001791_pt1 | contig 20564 bp, 22 predicted proteins | sample M240m12015metaG_FD_155444 | JGI IMG/M metagenome (GOLD analysis project Ga0206682, IMG submission 155444) | Ammonia-oxidizing marine archaeal communities from Monterey Bay, California, United States - M2 40m 12015 | ecosystem: Environmental > Aquatic > Marine > Intertidal zone | place: USA...
CAGTCTATCACCGGTGTTAGCACCAGGAAAGCAATAGCTACATTTAAAGTTGCAAACGTTGCCTAGTTCTAATTCTAATATAAAGTCTGTGTCTAAATTTTTTATACTGCTTATCATAACAAATGTTTTAGTTCAGGAAATACATCCTTAGCGTTTACTCCTCTAATTGCATCTAGTTTGTTTACATATTCTTTGAATCCAGGCAACAAGTCACTTTTGTCTTCGCTATCCATATGGTTAAGAATTGCTTCCCATCTACGCCATCCATAAGGATTGGTTGTAAAGAATGTATCGTCTGCTGTATGCCATTGTTCTAGCCAGCCTTTGAATCTTCCAAATAATTCTCTAATTTCTTCTTTGTCTTCTTTTGGTAATATTTGTATACTCATAAATGTTGGAATATACAACAAGTGCATGTTCATTAAGCCGCCGCCTGCACGTATACCACGTATTTCTTCTGTGTTGACTTTTCTAAAGTTACTTGCAACTTTCCAATGTACAAAATCAGGAAGATGTTTTATGTTGAATATTTGTATAGCTGTAGCAATACTAGGACGTATGTTATCAGGCGTGTTGTCTAGCATGTGCAAATTACGCTCTACAGTATCCCAATCAGTAGGATATCGTATATAATTGTTTCGTGGACCAGCTGCGTCCATACTTACACCAACTTTTACAAGCTCAAAGTTTTTCCACAGATCTATAAGTTCTTCGTCTACAAGTATTCCGTTGGTGTTGTATCTAAGTCTAATATGTTTGTTATGTCCGCTGCGAACAATTTCTTCAATAAACTTTTTGTGTTCTGCAATCATCAACGGCTCACCGCCTGCAAAATACACTTCTTCTAAATAAGGAATTTGTTTGTACAACTGATCCCAGAAAATTTCATTTTCGTGCCATTTGTTGTTAAATGCAGACTTATCCCACTGCATTTGGCGTTTAACTTCAGGATCTTGTAATTGAGGTTCTAAGACTTTCCAATCCTTAACCCATTTGCTACTATCATGAGGACTGCACATAACACACTTGATATTGCATGTATGCCCAAGACGTAAATCTAAATACTTTAGTTCTTCTTTTACACTTCCGTCTGGCTTTGTTTCATTGAGCAAATCTTGTACATCAGTACCACGTTCCATCCATGTGCTAGTTTCCCACATACGCTTACTTACTATACCTTTTGATTCTTCAGCAAAGCATTTTGTACAACTTGCTGGCACTTTGCCGTCCATCATTGTACGTCTTGTATCACGCATATAGTCGCTATTCCACGCTTCTAATGGAGTAGTGTTAGCAAAGTTAACAACTTGCCCCTTATCACGCACTAGTCCTACTGTATGATCTTCTCCGGCACCACTAGCATTTGCACTACAACATAGTCGCATATCACCGTTGGGGCGAGTAGCCATGTGTATCCAAGGCAGTACACAAAACGTAGGCGTAACCTTTGTTTCAAGACTTTTTTGAAACAAATCAACAAAATCTTTTGTACTCATTTTCTTCCAATCAACAAAAATCTATTGTACAAGGGTAGTTCCAATGTATCCCGTGTATATACTTTACTTAGCCCGCAAGTTTTTTCAAACTCCTCAATAGTGTTGTAACAACGTATATGGTCTGGTATATCCAAATAGTTGTTGCTTTGTATTGCAATAGCAGTTCCTACAGGCACACGTTCTAACCAAGTATCATATTGCTCTTGTGTAATGTGTTCGGTGCTAGTGTTGATTACCAGATCAGGAGTAGTCTCGTATTCATATGTACACATGTCGCTGGTAATAGCACTAAACCTACCTTCAATCTCTTGCTGCTTACAAATCATGTTTGCTACTTCTTCACAACTTGGGTCAATGTCAACACTGCGTATATTTTTTATTTGTACTTTGCTGTTGAATAATAAACTAGAAAGTACTCCGTTCCATCCACCAAAAATTACAATGTTTTCTTGTCGCCAATGCGAATTATATAAATGCTCTACAAGCCATACTTTACTTTTCAGCTGACCCTTCCAGAAGCTTTCAAGTACGCCATAGTGATTTTCACTGTTGCGCACAGCATCCATCCAAAATGCTACATCATCTAAATCTACCAACATGTCTTTACCATTTCGTCTTTAATATTCTTAAACTGGTTAAGGTTGTGTATTCGTACTTCTAAAGTTGCTTTGTTTAGTTCTTCAATACTATAACTGTTAATAGCATTATACAGAGAGTTTGCTGCTAAGTAAAGTCTTTTTTCATCTTCGGCTGTGTCATAGCTTTCATCCCACAAAAAATCAAATGTTCTAAATCCAAGTTCCTTTAAGTATTGTAGAGAATATTTTGGACCAATCATAATAAATGCTTGTTTGCAAACAATAGGTTTCCATGTTTTTTCACTGAAAAATATATTTCCTGTTTTGTTCCATACTTGTTCATAGAACGTTTCAGTAATAACATTTATTAAACATTTTTCATATATTGCAGAATTAAAGTCATGTGGGCGTGAACCAACTCCATCTAATTGTAACTGATGAGATGTACTACTTACCCATCCTTGACTTAACAAGTTATCTTGTATTAAGGCATCAACAAATTTTTTTCTATGCTCACGCTGTCTATTGTTTAAACAACAAAAGTAATTTTCTTTTTCATATGGCATTTCTTGTAAGCCAAAATCATAAAGATTATTGTACACTCTATGATACCATTCTGGATAGTAGAAAGCAGAGAATATTTTTTGTTTGTTATTCTCAGTAGTCCAATTGTCGTATTCTTCTTTTGTACTCAAAAGACTTGTTGCAAAATATACTTTGTTTTGTAAATTGTTTTCTTCTACAAAGTTTTGTACATCTTCAAATCTACGCCTAGGCCATCCTTCTAGTACATCGGTAATTATTAAGAAAACATTATTCTTCCGCAACTCGTCAATATAATCAATTTCGTCAATACGTTTGTAGTTAGCGACAAAGAAGTAACAACCACTTTGCCAACTATCATAAGTTTTGTATTCTAAATTAAACGGATTAAGTAAACTTGTATGTTCTTTATTGCTAAAGTTTACGACAGAAGTTGTTTCCAATGATGAATTGTCCTTTCGACACCTTCTTCATATGATACTTTGGGTGTCCAACCAGTTTTACTTGTAAGAAGATTGTGATTACTATTAAGCCACCAAATTTCTCCGTGTCTAGGATCTTTTGTATCCCAGTTGATAGTTCCATTCCATCCTAATTGCTGTTGGATATAATGTGCGCAATCTTTAATCTTACGTGGATCATCTGGACCAATAGTATAGAAGTTGCCTTTACATGCATCTCTGTTTTCAATTACAGCCATCCAAGCATCTAGCAAGTCACTAATGTAAATAAAGTTTCTATACGGCTCAGCATATCCTAAATTACAAGTATCGCCTTTGATCATTTGTGCAATAATCTGTTCTGTAATGAAAAAATCATTATCTTTGCGTCCATAACTATTGGTTTGTCTAAAACTTGCCCACGGAAGGCCATATGCTCTGCCAGCATACTCTAAATATTTTTCACATCCGTACTTAGCAACAGCATATGGCGCATTTGGGTTTGGTTGGGTATATTCATCAAAAGCAACGCTGTCTTTATAAGTTCCGGTTTGTTCTACTTCATCTGAAATTGGTTGCCAACCATACACTTCCATTGTACTTGCAAATACAAAGTAAGGTAATGTACTAAGTTGTCTACATGCTTCAATAAGATTTACTGTGCCAACATAGTTTACTTCACTGAAGCTCACTTGTTCGTAGAAACTTTTTTGTACTTCTGTACGTGCAGCTAAATGCACTACAATATCAGGATTTACGTCTTTTACTTCTTGCTGAATACCGGTGTGGTGTGTTAGATCTGTCTTTAATTCGTGTACTTCACCAATTGCTTGTAATCTTGGCAACAAATGTTGACCAATAAAGCCGCTAGATCCAGTTAGTAGTATTTTCATTTACGCTTCCATTCATTGTATCGTTCACTATTACCAATATTTAATATGTTATAGTAGTTGCGCAAGTAATTGTGAGAAGTATGGTTGTCTGATGTAATCTTATCAAATACTTCTGGCACATACTCTTTGTTTTCTACAATATCCAACAACCGATAATAGTTATGTTCAACTTTATTATACACAAGTTTTGATAATTCGTCAAGTGGTATCTTTGATAGTTCCTTTACTTGGTCAAAGTATCTTTGACAGCGTTGTAAATCGTTATCTATACTGTCAAAACTATAATCAATTACTTCATCAAATATTTCAAATCCAAGTTTTTTGAAATATGTATTAGCATGAGGCGCACCCCAAATAAGAAAAGGACGTTTATTTAGGACTGGAACAAATGTTTTTTCTGTATAGAACAAACACATTGTATTTGATTCACTAATTAAACTAAAAACACTATTTTGAAATTCTTTTGGTGGTCGGTAAATATCACACATGCCATCTTCGTTTTCCCATCCAGCATCAAAACTTAATTTTTCAGGCGTCCAATGTTTAAACTCGTAATTGTAATCTTCGACTTTGTCAAGCTCGTGCCAGCTTACATAACCTTTTTTCAACAACTTATTCTTGTACATGTGATCAATAAACATACATCTCCATGGATGCGGTCTTCCGTTCATACTTGTAAAGAGTCTTTTGAGTTTACCGTGTCCTAGTGGCTGTCTTTCTAAATCAACTGCATGATTTAAAACTACATACGCAAAATAAGTAGGAAAACTTAATATGTTGCTATCGTTGTTAAATTTATATCTGTAATTATACTTGCTATCGTTAATTGCACCCGTAATAACTTTAAAGTCTATTCCGTATTTTTCTGCATATTCTTTGTATGCAATATACTCCCAGCCATTAGGAAAAATTTCAACTGCTTCCCATTCTTCTGGTCCAATAATATATGTACCGTTTGGCTTTTCTTTGTTTTGCATATCTTCTAATATGTCAGGCGGCGCACTTCCTCCCCAAATGAAATAGTAAAAATTATTATCTTTCCATCTAGATAAGAAATCGCCAGTGTAATTGTTCTCGTGCATAAGTATAGTTATGTTTAATACGGTAGATAAGTTTGAGAAAGCGGTTGCAGAATACTTTGGAGCACCTTATGCTGTAAGCACTGATTGTTGCACACATGCAGTTGAACTATGCTTGAGATATAAAGATGTACAACATGCATTTAGTCCTACACATACGTACCTAAGTATTCCTATGACTTTGCAGAAGTTAAACATAGAATGGCAATTTATAGATACCCAGTGGACAGAGTATTATAACATAACTGATACAATTATAGATGCTGCAACTATGTTTAGACCTAATAGTTATATAGCAGGAACGTATATGTGTTTGAGTTTTCAATACAAAAAACATCTAAGTTTAGGTAGAGGCGGTATTATATTATTAGATAACGCATTAGATAGAGAAGCACTTATTAAACTAGGCTACGACGGAAGGCATAGAGATGCACCGTGGGCCGAACAAGATATAAGTCAAATGGGGTATCATTATTACATGACTCCCGAAACAGCACAAGCCGGTCTTGATAAGTTACAAGCTGCAATTGATACACCGCCCAAAGTTTGGACTTGGGAAGATTATCCGGATATATCGTCCATTAAAGATCGTATATTAAGATAAGCATGTATGTCCGGAAAATGCTTTATAATTATGCCATCTGGAACATGCATAACTTGATTTAATTGTTTAAGTTTTTTCTTTATTACAGTTCTTTTAATAGCATTATGTAATGCACTAAATTGCCCAAAAGTTTCAGAACGTATAACATCTCCGGTATGTGGATAGATGTAATTTTGTACAATGTCTAAATGTTCCGCTACGTCTGGATGACTATCTTCAACATAATCAAACGCTAATTTTCCAGTTTCCATATTACGGACAGGCAAGTTTGGAATTTTATTTTGATAGAATCTTGTTAGGTGTTTATGTTTCATTTGTTGTTCTTTATCAAGAAACATGTCACGTATAAGATTATCAGAACCTTCATCAATCCAAGGATCAAATCCGTGTCCTTGCCAATATATATTGTCTTTGTATAACTTATCAACATACGAAATTGCTGTTGCATTCTTTACAATGTCATCCATAGGCGACCAACGTTTTTTCAATAGGTCTATTTCCATCTTATTATAATGTTTATTCCATCTGCTGCCAGAATTTGACCACATACCATGTGCCATAACGTAATCATCTCTTGACCAGCTTGTCCACATGATTATAATTTTATCTTCTGGAGTAAATGAAAACTTAAAGTCAGCTTCCATAACACGTTGCATTATACCAACATTGCCTAATCCTGCAAAAGCAAAATTATACAACGGCATCTTTAAATCATAAGCAACTATGTTTGCCCAAGTAGGCCACATATACTGCGAAAAGCTGCAACCAAAAACAAATAATCTACCCATAGAGTTCCTTAAATACTGTATGAATATTTATAGTACAAACGAGTGGGACACACTAAAGAAGGTTTGTGTTGGCGTTGCCGATTACTGCCGTATACCCGAAATGGACGAAAGTCTACGTGTTATTAATTATGCAGACAGATCAGATGTAAGTGATGTAAAGGCTGGTCTTTACCCTGATCAAGTTGTAGAAGAGTCAAACGAAGATTTAGAAACTTTTGTAAAGTTTTTAGAAGGTGAAAGCGTTGAAGTTGTAAGACCTCAGCGCACAGAAGAAGTTGAGTACTACAATTACTGTCCACGTGATACTGTATTTGTTCACGGCAATCGAGCACTTGCTGCTCCAATGGCACTTGCAGCAAGAGAACAGGAGTGGAAACACTTACTGCCTGGAGTTGCGCCAATTGAAATAGGCCATCGTACAGATCGTACTGGATTATATGACGAATCTTGTGTTGGTAATCCTGATCGCCTAGCCCTTACTGAAGTAGCGCCATGTTTTGATGCTGCAAATGCTATCCGTGCAAATGATGACATATTATATCTGGTTAGCAACAGCGGCAATAAAGCAGGTGCTACTTATTTACAAGACTGGATTAACAAGCCTCGGAATAGTTTTGCTGAGCCTGGTAATTTAAAGGTGCATACACTAGAAGATGTCTATAGTTACATGCACATAGACAGCACTATTGCATTTCTGCGTGAAGGATTGTTGCTTGCAAACCCAAGTCGTATAAAGAGCATGGATGTATTACCGGCACCGTTTTGTAACTGGGACGTAATATGGGCACCCGATGCTGTAGATGCAGGACATTATCCGGGGCTTTGCAACAGCAGTATTTGGACATGGAATGTTAACTTGTTTAGTGTAAATCCTAATCTTGTTGTTCTAGAAGAGCACCAAGAACCTACACGTAAAGCACTTGAAGCACACGGAATTGAATGTGCTATGTTGCCTATTAGACATGCACGTACACTAGGCGGTTGTTTTCATTGCTGTACGTTAGATTTGGTGAGAGAAAGTTAACAACTGTTCGCAAGTTAGTTGATGAAACTCCGGTCCATCGTGCATACAATCTCGAGCTTGCATACTACCAACACCTGCCGGATCAACAAAATGCAATTTATGTTCTGCAAAATCTAACTCTTTGGTAATATCGTATTCCCATGTAAAATTAAGCACAGGCACTCCTAAACTTTGCCATGTATTATTCATTGCCATATACCAGCCCATGCTATTCATAAACATTTCGCCATCGTCTTGTATATAACGTTTGCCCCACCAATGTCCGTCAGGTGTGCGTGTTTCGCTCATATCAGATAATCTAATATCATCAGCATCATTGAATCCAAAACTTTTTCTAAACTTTTGAGGCCATTGACATACAACTAGTTTAGGCAAAGGTAATTTACTATTCTTCCATAGCAGTGTGTTGTAATATGCAATATCCATTCCCGAACTTGCTTTTCCAAGATTTATATTGTCTATGCCCAACTCCTTGCAATATTTACTCAGCCATATGTCCTCTTTGTTTATTCCAACACCTTCAGTATAACTGCACCCAAAGCCTAACACAAAGTTTTCATTTACATCACCAAATTCTGCTGTACGATATCCATGGCTGTTAAATGAATAACTAATACTTACATTACGCCATTTCCAATTTGGAATTTGCCTAACATTTTTCTTGAACAACTTTTCATCGTCTGTACTATAGAATTTTGATTTTGTATTTGCTACAGACTTGTGCCTAAGTAAACTATATGCGCTATTAAAATGCAAACCTTCCATTGCCAATCCTTATAAATATATGCGTATTTAATGACAACAGGAGCAACATTTTGCAAGAATGGTTTAACGCACTTTATTTTTTGCCACGCAATAAATTATTACCAGAACTTATCCAGCATAACGGATCACGAACTAGTTTGACTGCTATAAACAAGATAGAAGGACTAATGGATTTGGTAAAAGAAAGTTTTATCATTACACATAAAAATCCTACTGTTATATATAACGGTACACATAATATACCAAACTTAGATAAGTTGTTTATTACTGAGAAGCACAAAAAAATATTACAATCTCAGCAAGTTGATTTTTTCTTTTTTGAAGTTCTTACACATTATATTCCTAATAATAAAGGAACATTAGAACCGCATATCCTTAAAATTGACAACGAGCCGGATAAAGTTGAAAAGATTAGATGTTATGAATTAGACACACTAGATGCATGGGCTGCTGAAAATAATATCAATCTACATGTATATTGCACAGACCATCGCAGTTGGGATTATTACAAAACAATTTACAAAAATATTAAACTAAAGAGTATGGATTTATTTGTAAGTTGGTATAGTAGTAGATTTAAGTTACAAGAAGAATACAACCGAAAAGGACTTATGCCCGGCGATGTCTATCCTCCTATTTTTATAAAGAAAATACAAAAGAAATTTTGGAGCGGCGCTTGGAGATATGATCCTAGCAGACACTTTATAATGAGTTATCTAGCAAGTCAGAACCTTACACTAAACAACGAAGTAAGTTTTTACTTTAAAGTAACCAATCAAGAAATGATCGATAGGATGTGGTTTGATTGGCATAAATTTAGCAAAAGAAACTATGCGCTTAGTGAAAAACTTTTACATGGCAATGAACTATTGCAAGATCAAGTTCCGTTGCATTTTGAAGTTAATAATCCTGTAGTGTGTACAACTAACGGAGATCCTGATTATAATACGCCGCCGCAATACAATCAACGACAAACACAAGACCCTGTAGATTCGTATGAAAAATGTTTTTGTGCTATTGTACAAGAAAGTCGTGTAACACAGCCGTGGCCTAATGTAAGTGAAAAAACATTAAATGCAATTAAAGCAATGAGACCATTTGTACTATGTGCTGCGCCAGGAACATTAAAGATGTTACGAGAAATGGGCTTTCATACTTTTGAGGAATACTGGTCTGAGGACTACGACAATATTATAAGCAATGTAGATAGACTTGCTAAAGTTACTGAAACAATTGATTATATCAATCAGTATGAAATCAAAGAACTACGCAAAATGTACAAATCTATGATTCCAAAACTTTTGCACAACTATAATCACATTACAAAAATTAGCAAGTTCTACAATAAATTAAACAAAAGATTAGCCCAATAATTATGTGCTTCTAATTTATGATGCCAGTACTTTTGTCCTTTGGTATCAAACCCTTTATTTAAACAATGTTCGTAAAAACTTTGTTCGGCATCGTCAAAATGTAAGAAATTATCTTTGTCAATTTTGTCAATATAATATTGATATCGTTTGTTAGGTGAACAACACTGAAATGCGTTCCTAAATATATAACGACAGTTATTACTTTTTAATAATTCTTGTGTTAGAATAATATTGTTATATCTATTGATATCCCATTGTGTGTGATTTATAAACAAATGATTACTAAGTTGTTGTAGATTTGTTTTCCATTCACTAGGTACCCAGTCTGGGTAATGTTGTGGATGTAAATGCGCAACTTGCTTATCTGGTGCATAAGGTATAAAGTCAAACTGCCCAGTATGTCCGTTGTCGTAGAAATACTCTGTCCTATCTGTGCCTGTCCAGTGTATTAAGAACAAAGTATTTTTTGCTAACTCTTTGTTATCAAGTATCCAGTACTGCGTTGTACGTGCAATATAGTCGTTACTAGCACCCGGATATGCAATGTTTGTATACGTTGCACCCATACGTTTAGCAAGACGTGCGCCAAAGCTGTTGTCTCTATTGTAATTGCCGTCACCAATGCCACTAGCCTCAATTTCACTTCCGGCACTATGACTACAGCCATTTATTAATACGTGAGTAATGTTGACGTGAGACATTTAGGCCAATTTCCTTGATTTTTGTTTATACTTTCAACATGCATATTATGCAAATCAATCATGCCGTCTTGTACATTTTGCTGATAATGGAATTTTGTAATATTGTTTAGTATTGGTTCGATAATATCAAACGAAATCTTAGACTGATAAGAACTAGCACACCCATATAGATCGTGTATTCTAACATTATTATTGTCATCAACATAACAAGTATGAGGAAAGTAATTTAGTTTAAGAATATTACTTCTTTCTAAATTCTTTAGTACAGTTTGTGCTTGCTCTAAGTGTTCTAAATTATGATTAAAGAACAAATGATTTAAACTAGTATTATACCATTTAAATGTAATGTATTTTTTGTTTGTATCAATGTCAATTACTTCAGGTACATAAGTTTCATTTTGTAGATGATCTAACCACCTAACTTCATTTTCAAAAAAGAAGTTATTGCTGTTACTATAGTCCATGCAATACGTTTGCTTGTCAGGACTTATATACGGAACATATACATTATTTTGATCTGCTCTATCTAAATCATTATATTTGTAAAAACGTGTCCAGTTATCTAAGTTCATAACTTTCCTTTGGTATTATAATATCAGTTCCGCAATGACAATGCTGCTTACTACATATAACAGGATTTAAGTTAAATGTCAAGTCGTTATCTAATATGTTACCATGAGTGTTGCCAACGCCACAACTTGCACTACTTATATCGCCCCTTGGGTTAATAAACAATGCATCATCTACAAAGCATTTCCATCCTTCAAAAAAGTTTTGTCTATCTGCAATAATAGTGTTACTGTTGACTGGTTCAGTATGTGTATCATAGTGTGCTATGCTAATTGCTTTACTATCTTTATACGGCTTGGGTATACGCATTACAGTTTCAAACTTTGCATTTTCCAAGAAGTTTACTTTCACAGGATCGCTATATTCCCAAGGGCCTGTGTTAACACTCATTTCATCAAACAACGGTGTCCATTCTAAGTTGTAGTTTGGTACTTCTTTACGCACACGTTCGCCAAACTCAACTACTTCCCAGAAGCGTTCTTCATGCATTAACATCTTAGTACACAAGTAATCTACCTTATCACATAAGAACTGTGCGTTTTCAATATATCGATCTTTTTTGCAAAATTCAACATGGAAACTAGCCACAATATCATCAAACAAATGATGATGTTCTTGCCAGTACTTTAACGGCCTTGATAGATTTGTGTTAACTGCAACTGTAATGTTAGGTATCTGTTCTTTCAAGTATGTTACAAGTGGGATAAAGTTTTCCCAATGTGTTGGTTCGCCGCCGCTGAAAAATACTTTAAAGTGTTTATAACCTTTGTCTTTGTATGTGTTAAAGATACGCATTGTATTTTCTTTGTATGTTTCCAAACTACCATTATTACGGTTGTCTCCAGCCCAGTTGCCAGGGTTACAATAAGTACATTGAAAGTTGCAGAAATTGTTTACTTGCCAAGTTAAGCAAGCATACGGTTCTGCTACAGGAGTTATCTTAGTTAATATGCTCACGCAACCATCCTAGTTCAGGAAATACATTCCAAAAATCTTCTTTACGATGTACATCTAATCTATGATTGTTATCAAAGAATTGTCGTAACTTTTGTTTATCGTATTTGCCTATATTCATAAACTGTAATACACTATCAATATGCCCAAGTACTTCTCGTGCCTGGTCACTATCAATGCATTTTTCATATGCCCACTTTTTGTAATCAATATATTTACTACGCAATTCAACTTTGAATTCTTCAGGTATATAATCAATACGCATAAAGTCTGGTCCTGTTAGCATATTTAATCTACATTTTTCAATGTCTACAAGCCCACGTTCTACCCAATCCATATGAAAGTCTGGAAAACTCCAGACATTATACAAACTGATAGTAGGTGTTATTTCGAAGTGTACATGAGGCACACGTTCGATCATTTCAATTCTGTTACGTTCAATTTGTTGCCAGTCTGTGCCGCTTCGAGAAAACTCTGCTCTTGGTCCATGAACATCTAAACTAGCACTTACTTGAACATCGTTAAACTGTTCCCAATAGCTGTAAATACTTTTTTGCTTGTAACGCATATTACTAAAATTAGTAGTATAACGTAAACGCACATCAGTTTTACCATTGGCAATCCACTCGTCTAATATTCTATAATGCTCGTTTGTAATAAGTGGCTCGCCGCCTGCCCAATATACTTCTTCTACATCGGGCAAATACTTTTTTAAGTTTTCCCAATAGTTATTTTCTTTTGCAATATTTACTACGGTGCTACCGTTGTTTTTCAACATCTTTGCAACTTCGTGCTTGCCGTATAACTCACCGTGTTCTTGTGCATGTAAACTGCTTAGTTCAGGCCCACAACTGCGACATTTCATATTGCATATATTACTAAATCGTATATCCATATACGCCATACGCATGTCAGTTAATTCGCCATCTTTGGTTGTATTTTGAACTAAGTCAAAGTGCTTGTTACCAAACCATTGATTGCTGTTTTTGCGCAGTGTCCAAATCCATGTACTATCTTCGAGTTCATAGCAACGGCTACAGCAATCTAGTTTTTCACCGTTTAGCATTGCCTTACGTAGTTCTTTGTATTTGTCGCTGTTCCAAACTTCCTCAATCGTGTTGGTTTTTAAATCGCCAAAAGGCTGATCGCTATCTGCAATACAACACGGCAGGGCTTTTCCGTTTGGCCAGGCATGCATGTGTATCCATGGCAATATACAAAACGCTGCATTTTGTTTGAGATGATATTCTTTATCCATCTAATAATCCTGCTAGTTCTGGAAATACATCAACAAAATTTTCGTTACGTATTTTATCTCTTCTTACAGTATTATGTATAAATTCTTTGCCGTGTTCGACCCAAGTATTGGTGCTAGTTGCAAACTTCATTGCATTTTCTATATGCTGTGTACACCAAAACTCGTCTTTGATTTCGTTAATTAATTTCAAAAGTTTTATAGTACCTTTGTCCTTAACATAGTCTGGCAGATTTTGTGCGCTATAGAAACTAGGATTTAACAAATGATATATGCTGATATAATCATGTTTGCGTAGCAAATCATTATCAATCATGTGTCTAAAGAAATCTGCAAGTGTGACATAATTTAAATTACTTAATACACAATTAAATTGATAATCAATATAATCAATATCTCTAATTTGCCGGAGGTTTTCTTGTACTGTTTTCCAGTCTGTGCCGTGCCTGATATACTGTGCCTTAGGTCCGTAATGATCAAGGCTTGCACTTACTTCAACACGTTTGAAGTTACTCCACATGTCTAAGATGTCATACTTTTTGTATTTAAAATTACTCATGTTTGTATTGTAGCGTAATGTTATATCTGCACATTTTCCGCTTGCAATCATTTCATTAAGAATAATATAATGCTCGTCGGTGATAAGTGGTTCTCCGCCTGCAAAGTATGCTAACTCTATGTTAGATATTTGTTCAACAACTTCGTTGAGTAATGCGCCACTTTTGTCTGCATGTTGTATTACACGGAAGCCCGGTTCTCTTTGGTCATGTTGTTTTTCTTCTTGTGCCCATTGGCTACTAAATTCACCTCCGCAAGTTCTACATTTGTAATTACATATATTGCTAAATCTAATATCAAAATATTTCATTTTAAATTCACTCACTGTTCCATCACTTTGTGTGCTAGGAACTAGTTCGTCATATAAGTGACTAAAGTGTTCTAAACTATACTTTCTAAAGCTGTGAGGAGAATTTTCTTCATGCTTATAACAAAAGGTGCAGGCTTCGTTTTTCTTACCAGAAAGCATGTCAAGTCGAAGTTGGCGCATCTTGTCATTATTAAATGCTTGTTCTAATGTACTATCCTTTGTATTTGCAAATGCTTCTACGTAATCACTGCTACAACAGGGATAGATGTTTCCTTTAGGTGTAACATTCATGTGCATCCAAGGAAACATACAAAATGTATCACTATGATTTAAATGATTTTCTTTCATATACTGTCTAACCAATCTACAATGTAATTATGTAAATAATCTTGATAATTTTGGTTTCTATTTTTATCAAATTGCATTACTTCTTTTTTTATTTCGTTCCATTTAGCTTTATCGTAGTCATTATACTTATTGTCTTCTACACCTTGAACTATGGCGTTTCTAAAATTTTCAGTTCTATATCCTACGTCATGTAACATTTCAATTGCTGTGTATAATAACGTTATTGGCAAATGGCATATATCAATATTACGTTTTGCTGGAAAAACATTTGTAATTACAAAATCATCTATAGGATACTGTTTAGCCCAAAACATAGTATTGCGAACATCAAATACATTGTATATAGATACTACATAATTAATTTGTACTGTATAATTTTTTACGTTATCAAAGAAATTTTTCATACTATTTTCAAGTAACTGAAACGCAAAAGGAAATCTTATATATTCATAAATTTTATACACACCGTCAATACTAAATGTAGCATTAATGTTTTTAAACTTGTTTAATCTATTTACATTTGCGTTTGTAAATTTTGTAGCGTTTGTATGCAGTTCTAATGTAATATTTTTTGCAAGATTATTTTCTATACAATAATCTAATAACTGTAAGTACTCTTTAGATAATAATGGTTCGCCACCACTAACACGTATATTTGTTATCTTGTGTAGCACAGGATACAGCACAGTAATATCATGCGGAGCAATATCAGGAACACTATCCCACCAATAGTTGTATCCATCTTGTTTAAACTGTTCTGCATCTTTGTTGAGTTGATTGCTCAATGCTGGGTGGCACATTCGGCATCTAAGATTGCATTTATTACCTAAATGTATATCTAACCATTCTAGCTCATTATTTGCAGTTGTATCTAACATTAGCCTAGGACTTGTTCCATGCTTTTCTAATTCATAACAACCGTTACAAGCATCTGGATATTCTCCATTCAACATCTGTGTGCGAATATTTTGCAGTTGAGGCAAATCAAATAATGTTTCAACATCGTTGTGTATATCCTTTGCTGTATTCAACGGATCAGGATCCAGCGGACTTGCCATATTACAACACGGATTGACACACCGAATACCATCACTATTCCAATGACTAATAGCAAGTTGTTTGAACGGATAATAGCAATAAGAATTATCTTTAGCCGGTTTCATTCATCTCCTTGCACAATGCAAAAAAGTCTTGCATTTCAGGAAATGATTCTTGGAAATTTACATTGCGTCTTTTGTCTTGTTCGTTAAAGAAGTTCCAAAAGTCCTTGCGTCCTTCAGCAATCTTTTGATCGCTGTATGTAGTAGTTTTCATATAATCAACTACACGTCTAAACTTTTCGTACTCTAGCTCGTTGAAATGATGTTTACTACCTTCTTGTGTGTTTTCTTTAATAAACTTTAAATGGCTTTCCATATACGACAAATACAAACTCTTTGGCAATATGTTAATATCATATTGTAAAGGTTCTTTTAAATAAGGTGTATCAAAATGGATACGTTGCCAACGTCCGCTGTTTACATCATTGTATTTCTTGCGCCATTCTAGAATTTTTTCTAGTAGACTTGTAAAGGTAGTTACACTAAACAAACTAAATGTAATCATAAATGTAACTTGTGCTGTTGTATTTCGCATAAAGTAATCTAAGTTACGTTCAAATACTTCAATATCTAAACCATCACGAATGTATTCTGCACGTTGTCCCCAAGTATCAACACTGGTAAATAATTTAAATTGTTTAATCTTATCTTGTGTAAGCAAACTGTTTACACTGTCAGTAAACTTTTCTAATTGACGTGGCTTGCCTCCGAGGTTACTGTTTACATTTAATTCAAGGTTAGGCTTTGGTTCTTTTTCAAGCTCGTCAAACAACCTATATGTGCTTTTTTGTATTGTAGGCTCTCCGCCAGTTACACGCAAAATGTTAAGTGTCTTGCTAACTTCGGGCCACCACTTCCACCATGCACGTACATACGGATTGCTATCTTCTTCATACACACGAAACCAATCAATGTCGCATCTATGATTCTTTACATCTGTATACGGGCCGTACTGTTTAATTTCATTATAGTATCTACTGCTGGCTTTTGGATGACAGTAGCCGCAGCGAAAGTTACATTCGTTGCCAAAGGATATTTCAATATACTCTGGATTTACGTTAAAGTCCCAAGGCTTTAACTTAACTTCATTTAGACGTTCTTCATTGTAAATACTTCCACTGCGAATATGCCTATCACTAATATAGTCATCTCCCATGTTTTCAATATTCCAGCAATAGTTACAGCCAACACATTGTTTGCCTTCTAACATCTCTTTGCGTTCTTGTTTTTTGTGTTTGGTGTTGTGTAACGCACTAGGATTGGTTAGTAGTTCGTCAACATCAATCTTGTGCGGTGCAGGATGATAACAACTATGTGTTTCTCCTGTTTGCAAGTAAATTGTTGTATGATACCACTTGGCAAAGCAGAACGTAGGCGAGAAGTGCCGTGTTGTTACTTCGTTGATTGCTTTGAGATTGTCTGTATTGTGCGACATTAAGTTTCCTTGTCAATAAATTGCTGCTTTGTCGTCCTTGCTGGATTTTGATATACAGTTTTAAAGAATTTACTTTGCTGTGCAGTCAGGCATTCTTCAGCAATAGGAATCTCAAGTTCGTTGATTAACATACTTCCAAGTTCTTCAGTTGCTTCGTTTAAATTTTCTTCTGTTACGTCGAGTTGATTCCAAAACGAGTTTAAATATTCAAAATCACGTACTTGTACAAAATCCCAATCTGTACACATTGTCATCTGCAACCCTTGCCTTGCGCCGTAAATAGCCCAACGGCCGTTTTCTACATCTGCGCCGATCATCAACCAAATGTACAAACGGTGCAAGTTCTTCCAGTGATTCTTTTTAAAGGCATCGTAATTAACTCTAACCCCTTGATCAAGTGACATCTTAACGCCTTCACGGAAGCCAGCACGCCATGCTTGCTGAGGAGTAGCATTATTCATAATAGTGCTGTAACAACTATTCATTTGAATGTATTCAATATCCCAACAAAAGTCAACTTGTGCATGTGGGTTACTTGCCGGAGCATTTTCATGTGTTTGCATGTTTAGAACATATTGCTTGGGCCAACACTTAATACCACCGTTGCCGTACATAAGTCCGTTGATTTTATTTTCAGCAGTCCAACTAATAACACATTTTTCTAATTCTTTATGTGCTTCAAAATCAAATTCTTTTGCAAGAAATTCTTTGCGTATAATATTATCGCCATCAATGGTAATAAATCTATCTGTTTCACTTAGTTCAGCACAGGCTTTGTGTGCAGCATCGCTGCCTTCAACACCATGTACACGCTTTGCCCATGGAATTTTACTACACAAGTCAGCATAGTTTTCCTCTGCATTTGGCTCGTCATAACTTAGATAGATAATGTCATAATCTAGCACTCTAAATTTATTCATTCAATAACCTCATGATAGTAAGTCTCTAGTCTCTTTGTAGTATATACACTAACGTTGCTCGAGTCAAGCTCTAAATCGGACACAAACGGAATATTATAATCCTCTTCAAGTGTTTCTAAATCTATAACAAAATGGTGATATAGGTTGTGAGGATCGTTATTACTTGTGATACTAAATTGCAATTTACTGCTGAATCTAACTGTATGTTTTTTTAAGTTAGTTGCCAACACTGGATCTAATATAAAATTCCATCTACGGTTCTTTATATCTTGTTGCAAAGTAAAGTCCGGGCGTACAATATTGTCTGTAGGAACTTTGTATATTTGATTGTTAATATCAAATTGTATATCTTCTTCGATAAATCTATGCCTAATTACATTTTGTTTGGTTACAGCATCAAACATTACAACATAATTACTCATAGGTTCTTTTGCAGAAATAATGTTCATTACTTGATCTGCATTAACTTTTAAATATGTGCCGCCTTCAACGTATTGATTACTAATACTTGTAATCTCGCCGTCGTTGTCAAAATATACGTATCTTGTTGTGTTTACATAAATTATATCAGACATTTGCTATACCTAGTTTTTCTTCATATGTTTTTATAATTTGTTCATTACAAAAACTTTTTTCTGTGTAATGAAATATACCATGTTGTGTATAATTACCAATTTTTAAATTGCAGTCATTATTTAGATATGTACCAATTTGTTCTTGCCAATTATTAACATTAATTTTTTCCCAGCCTTGACAATGCAATTTCATATGTGTAAATGTAGGAAAACTAGTATCGTTTGTAATTATATTTTCACATTGCAAAATTTTTGTTACAATTGCTGTACTAACATCAATGCTAGGAAATTTTTGAAAGTATTTTCCGCCTGCATATTGTCCATAGAACAACTCCCAATTATTCATAACTAATTCTAGCCATTTGTAGAAGTTGTGTGAAAATTCACAACGTTTGAACCAATGAACTCCTGCATACAAATTTGGCAGATTGTGATTCTTAAATGCTTTACGATAATATGTATTATCTGCCCATTCGCCTCTATAGGTTTGTATTTTGTTTGTGTAATACACATCGTGGGCTTGTAGTATTGTAGCCCAATGTTGTATATTGTCTAATACAAGCATATCGCTATCAATTACCACAGTTTCGTCATACGGCGTAGCATGATATATTTTCCAACGATTTTCAATTTTCCATCTGCTAGTTTTACTTTTGTCACCAAACGGAATAGGCACAATATGCTCAAATAAACTTTTGTATTTTTCAGGCACTGTATCATTTGTGATTAAACAAATATTACTACCTGGATTTGTAAGATGTATACTCATTGCTGCAAGACATGCTTGCTGTACATAGTCGTCAACGCTATTTTGTGCAAATATTGTAAAGTTAAGTTTGTTCATCGATATACCTATTCAAACTAAATTTATTAATAATATGCACATTAACACCGGAAACTTTTACTGGAAAATAACTACTCTGGTCTTCTTTTTCTACTAAGAATCTAAATGTACCTTCGGTTTCGTCAACAAGCAAATCTCTATCGGTAACATAGAATAATTTTCCTGGCAACGGTTTAATAAAGTTGCCTTTCTTGTTTCCGTTCATTATGTGTGCTGCAATGCTAAATGCAAAGTCGTTTCTAAATACCGGATTAGTAATCATATAAAGATTACGATAATGATTCCAATTATGTTGTATGTGTCTTATGCAATCAAAAAATGTTTTTGCAACTTTTGTTTTTCTAAAGAATACAACAGTAGCCCAGTAAAAATCAATTGTATTAGGACTAATACGTTCAAACTCTGACAAGTCTCTCCAATTGGATAATTCGATAGCATCTTTATACAGCATGACATCATTGTCTTCGTCAAAGCAATTAACAAGATCGCTGTTTGAAATGGCAACATCGGTGTCCATTAATAATGTTTCATCATAAGGACTAAGTTCAAATACATCACAACGTGCAGTATTTTTAAACTCTAAATTTGTTCTTGAGTATATGCCATCTTTGTAACTCTTATGTGTATAATTTTGCTCGTTTGGTATTTTAATAATATTATCAAATACATCAACAAAATGTTTTTCAGCATACGCAGGCGCATCGGTGATTAAACTAGTTGGCAAATTCATATATTGCCGCACACGTTTAGCAGCCCAAGCTGCTTGTTTAATATAATCTATGCTTGAATTATTTCTAGCTATAAGGACAACGCCTTTAGACATCAAATATACCTTCAACTGATCTATTGGTTTTTAATTTATTATACTCAGTTAGATACTGATTTGTAGCTTCCCAATACACACTTACAATACTATTTGCAAACTGCTGTAGATCTTCTACTACAACCGGAATATTATTATCATCTACAATAATTGTTGCTGTTTGCTCAAGTTGCAATAGACTTTGTACAAAACTTACAAGGCCCTGTGTGACAGTAAATCTACCAGCGTTGAAATAATATATAAGATCCTGTTCGTATTTTTCTTGAAGCACACGTTTTTGATTATCAAGTGTAATCATATAATTACTAAAATCAAGTGCAAGTTTTAACTTATCGTCCATAGAAAGACTCCTTTTGTATATTATACAAAATAATTAAAGGTTTGTCAATGACTTTATGCTGGGTCTGAAGAATTATTTGCTGTAAGTACTACTTGGCTATCAAGAGTCGGTGCCGGTAAACTACATGCTGTATATGTTGTAGAATTATAAGTAAAGCTGCTGTCAGGACGTAACGATGATACCGAGCTTGTAATATTAGCTGTTACAGGTTCATCAATTGGAGTTTCAGTTCCTGCGCCACCAAGGTT
>Ga0206682_10001792_pt1 | contig 20558 bp, 16 predicted proteins | sample M240m12015metaG_FD_155444 | JGI IMG/M metagenome (GOLD analysis project Ga0206682, IMG submission 155444) | Ammonia-oxidizing marine archaeal communities from Monterey Bay, California, United States - M2 40m 12015 | ecosystem: Environmental > Aquatic > Marine > Intertidal zone | place: USA...
GGGGAGTCACCTCCCCTTTAAAATCTAAGCTACTATTTATTTATTGTATAGTAATCTTTTGAGAATAAAATCCTTGAGAATTTTTAATATCAATTAAATATATTCCCTTAGAATAGTTATCGACGTTAACCTTAATCATTGAATTGAACTTTTCAGAACTAACTACTCTACCTGACATATCTTTAATAATTAATTCACTAGTCTCGTTAGAGTTAGAATTTATATTAATGAAGTTTGAAGCTGGATTAGGGTAAATTTCTACATTAATTAACCTTTCAGATATTCCAGTATTGTCTATAGAATTGTCACCTAAGTTCAATCTAATTGCAAAAGCATTACCGTTTGAATATGCTTGATCTAATGGATACCAAATTGCACTTGACATTCCGGGTTGTACAACCGTTGCATCATCTATTATTCCGATATCAAAAGTTCCACCACCACTGTAAAGTTCTAAAGCTGCATAATATTTTCCAGGTGTTATTGGTAAACTCTCAAAAACATTACCATTTTGAAAACCTACAGGAATTTCAATGTAACCATTTGCAACATCATTAGTGGTCACTAGATATAAATCAGAGGTGAAAATTGCATTTCCAAAGTTTCCAGTATTAAACTCTGTAGAATCAATAATGTATAGAATTACTTCTGCGTCTGCAACAGTATTAGTCGTAATTAAAGCCTTTACAGAATTTATAGTATCGTTATTTAAGAAAGGAAACATGGTAGCACAAACTAAACCATCTGACGCATCAGCTGGCCACGAATAACTTCCGTAAGAACCTAGTGCTTGCGTACCAGAAGGATGATTGTCAATACCATCTAAAGAGTAGATATCAGTTGTTATTTCAAAACTTCTTTCTAAGACATTATCTCCAAAATTTGCACCACCCACTTGGTCAGAATCTGAACTTACTGTATAAGTACCTTGGTAAACTCCAGTTCCAATTAACGAAAGGTCTGTCAATGTCTCAACAAAACTACTAGAATCTGCATATAACGTATCAGTCATAGTTGCTGTTGCGGTAAATGAACCAAAATCAGCGTTTAAAGTAACATTAGATTGTCCATTAACACCATCGTTTTTAACTTCTACTCCGACAATCCAGTCTAAATCCATTTGTGTAATAGGAGTTCTTCCATATTCAGCAAATTCTGTAGTTTCACCGTAAATCCAAGCAGCATTATTCTGAACATTATTTAAATCTTTTCTAGAAATTTTAACATCGTCAACCGCCCAGTACCATGCCCAAAAGTCGTTGTCTTCATAATAAAACTGAATTAACACTTGAGATTGTCCGCCGATGTCAGCTGAAACATCAATACTTGTAATTTCTGGATTTCCAGAGTTCTGATCATTTGGATATCCTGAATTGTTGGTAATTTCATATTGAACCCATGAAGCTCCATTGTCGCCAGATACTCTTACTCCTCTAGTATCCTGCCACCATCTGTAATTATGAGAAAATGATAAGACAACACTGTTTTCACCGGTTAAATCAATAGGTGCAGATGTTGTTGCAGTAACAAATATTGGTGTTCCGTCTCCATCAGCACCACCACAAGCATCAGAGTCAATAAATAAGTACCCGTTGGAAGCAGTTGCTGAGGCAAAAGGAGATAAAGCACCTACAGGGATTAAATTAGCGTCTGTTTCAAACCTCCATTGTGCTGTTGATCCTGTGTTTGGATCAATTGCAACAGTCCCTGGAGAAGTACACGGAGAAGTTGAACTTATTGGTGTTGAGTTAGCATAATCAAAACCTCCAGTAATATTATATCCTGAATATGTACAAGAGTTGTCAAGAATCCAGTCACTAGCATTATCGAATTGATCCTCCCAAAGAACAACTCCTTTAGGTTGTGCTTCAAAATTCGGTCTAATTTTTTCGATAATAACTTCATGCTTTTTTGCAAGCTGATTAGAAGATGATTGGGCGCTAAAAGCAAAGCTAGTAAGCACACATAGTAGTGCAATGTAAATTTTTTTCATTTTTGTTTCATTAAGTTTATCGAAACAATAATAAGAAAAAATAACAATTAAGTTTAGTAGAGTATAAATTTTTCTTGTTTGGGTTAAACAAAACAGATATTATCTCAAAATTGATAGCTTTTTTGTATAAGATTTAGAGCTGTTTTTCACTTTAATAAAATAACTACCATTACTTAAATTTTTAAAGTCTATTTGGACGGTATTCAAAAAAGTTCCAGATAGTAAAGTTTCACCTCTCATATCAATTATTTCATAAAAACTATTTAGGTTGTTATCTATTTCAAGATTTATGTAATATTTCGCTGGATTAGGAAAAAAATTTATTTTAACATCATCATTATCTACAACCCCAACATTCGCTCCTAGATTCATTCTTATTGCAAAAGCATTTCCATTGGTGTAAGCTTGGTCTCCGGGAAACCAAATAGCACTTGACCATCCTGGTTGTATTACTGTATTATCGTCAAGAATTCTTATGTCATATGTGTTTCCCCCACTGTATAGTTCTAATGCTGCATAATAGTTTCCTGGTGGAAGTGTTAAATTTTCCCATGTTGAATTTCCTATTGAATAAGCAACGGGAATTTCTATGTAACCATTACTAATATCCTGAGGAGTTACTGTATATAAATCTGAAATGAAGTAAGAATTACTAAATAAACCATTTGTAAAACTTAAGGAATCTAAAATATATAAGATCACTTCACTTTGTGCAACTGAAGAACTTTGTAAATATGCCCTTACAGAATTTACAACTTCTTGTTGTCGAAATGGATATAAAGTTGCACAAATTAAACCATCTGCTGCGCTGTTCCAAGAGTTACTTCCAAGTGAGCCTATAGATTCATAATCTGTAGGATGATTACCTAATCCATCTAAAGAATAAATATCACTTGTTACTTCAAAGTTTCTTAAGTATACATTATCATCAAAGTTCCCTGAACCTAAAGTGTCACCCATTGAACTAGCTGTTATCGTTCCAGTATAGTTTCCGATTGAAAGTGTAACAGGATTTAAACTTTCAACTGTTTTTATGGAATCACTAGCAATTGTAGAAGTTGTTGCGGAAGTTGTGAAATTTGTGGGTCCTGTAAAATCTCCATTTACAATAATATTATTTTGATCCATGGAACCATAATTATAAACAGATGCGCCAACATAATAATTTTGTTCTGCTTGAGAAAGTGGAATTCTTCCATATTCTGCACCAAAACTATTCTCACCATATATCCAAGAAGATAGGTTTTGGACATCATTTTCTGGTGGAACTGTAATTTTTAAGTCATCGATTAACCAACCATAACCAGATCCATAGGAATCGTCGTTACTATCACTGGTCCACCTAAATCTAATTTTCACACCAGACTGACCTCCAACAAATGAAGAAATATTGATTCCTATAAGTTCTTGAACAGCCGGGTCGTTAGTAGTGACTTGATCGTTTAATTCAATTTGTGTCCAGCTAACTCCAAAGTCAGTAGATAATTCAACGAAAGTTTTGTCATAATTGAAAGCTCTGTATAATTGTTCAAATTCTAAGACCACAACAGGGTAGTTTGTCAAATCTAGAGTGTCGTTAAGTTCAATAATTGCATCCTGATAATCGACGGGTCCATTTATTAGATATTGAATCCCATCAAAAACAGCAAAACCATCAGCTGCTGATGAAGATGCCATTGCTCCCATATATTGATCTACGTACTGCGGAGTAGTAGTCACAATTTGCCACTGTCCTTGTAAATTTGCAGCACTTATAGTCCAGTCGTTTATGTTGTTGAAAGTATTATATGCAATAGTGTCACTGGTTGACTTTTGACTGTAAGAGCTGTAATTCACTAGTGGTTTGTAGTCACAGGTATTAAAATGGCTATTTAAAATTTGCCCAAAAACTGCACTTTTAAAAAACAAGCAGATTAATAGAATATTTATTTTTCTCATAATTTTTTTTTAAATAATAGATTTTTCTTCTTTTGCGTATTGTTCAAGAGGTAGACAGCTACAAACTAAATTTCTGTCACCATAGGCATTATCTACTCTCCCAATTGGAGGCCAGAATTTATTATTCATTAAACTTACATTTGGGTAAACTGCTTTTTTTCTTGAATATTTATGTTTCCAATTATCATCAATAGCTTCATAAGCGGTGTGAGGAGCGTTTTTCAGTACATTACTCTCTTGGTCGTAAACTTCATTTTTAATTTCGTTAATTTCTTCTTTGATACTAATCATTGCTTCGGCAAATCGATTTAACTCCTTTAAAGATTCACTTTCAGTGGGTTCAATCATAAGCGTTCCAGCAACTGGAAAGCTTACAGTCGGGGCATGAAATCCATAGTCCATTAATCTTTTTGCAATATCTTCTACTTCAACTGCAGCTTCTTTTTTAAATGACCTGCAATCAAGTATCATTTCATGTGCAACTTTTCCAGTTGGACCACAATAAAGTACATTGTAGTGTTTTATCAATTTTGCTTTTAAGTAGTTTGCATTCAAAATCGCTATTTCTGTTGATTTTTTAAGCCCTTTTGCTCCCAATAGTTTTATGTAACCGTAGGAAATAATTAGGATTAATGCACTTCCCCATGGAGCGCCATTAATTGCTTTGATTCCTTTTTCACCACCGGTTTTTATAATCGGATTTGTTGGTAAGAAAGGAGCTAAATGTTTAGCAACACCAATAGGACCCATTCCTGGTCCACCACCTCCGTGTGGTATAGCAAATGTTTTATGCAAGTTTAAATGACATACATCTGCTCCAATAAGACCTGGAGAAGTCAGCCCAACTTGAGCATTCATGTTTGCTCCGTCCATGTAAACTTGACCACCTGAGTCGTGAATGATTGAAGTTATTTCTATAATATTTTCTTCAAAAACCCCGTGTGTTGAAGGATAAGTGACCATAAGTGCCGCTAAATCATCTGAATACTTTTCAACTTTTATTTTAAGGTCTTCTAAATCGATATTACCTAAATCATCGCATTTAACGAGCACCACACTCATTCCAGCCATAACTGCACTTGCTGGGTTGGTGCCATGTGCACTGGTTGGAATCAGACAAATTTTCCGATGTCCTTCATTGTTAGAAAGGTGATAAGCTCTAATAACCATTAAACCACTGTATTCTCCCTGAGCTCCGCTGTTAGGTTGAAGTGAGACTTTATCAAACCCTGTTATTTCGGAAAGATCAGCAGCTAATTCTTTGAAAATTTGTTGGTAGCCTACAGTCTGATTTATTGGAGTAAACGGATGGAGATTAGCAAATTCTGGCCATGTGATAGGTTCCATTTCAGTTGCAGCATTCAACTTCATAGTACATGAACCAAGTGATATCATGGAATGCATCAAAGACAAATCCTTATTTTCAAGTTTCTTAATATATCTCATCATTTCGGTTTCGGAATGGTAAGAATTGAAAATATTTTGATTTAATATATCAGATTTTCTTTCAAGGAATGAATTAGTAATATTACTAGTTTTAGAAATTGTTTTTGGGGTTGCTTTTTTAAATCTGAGAAGAGCTTTGGCTAACAAATTTAGTTGTTCCCAAGAAACAGTTTCATCAATAGAAATGGTAGCTAAATGATTTATATAACCAATATTAATTTGATTTTCTTCCAAGTGTTTTTTAAGATTCACAAACGACTCTTCTTTAAAACAAATGGTATCAAATTGGTTTTTATTTTGTACATCAAATCCAGCTTCAATTAAGGTTTCTTTTAAAGTCTGAGTTTTGATTTGAATTTTTTTGGCAATTTCTTTTAATCCGTTTGGTCCATGGTAGACAACGTACATACTTGCCATAACTGCTAGGAGCGCTTGAGCAGTACATATATTTGATGTTGCTTTTCCTCTTTTAATGTGTTGTTCTCTTGTTTGAAGTGCCATTCTTAAGGCTGGATTGCCGTGGACATCTAAAGAAACACCAATAATTCTACCAGGAATATGCCTTTTATGGGATTCTTTACAAGCGAAAAAAGCGGCATGTGGGCCACCATAACCCATGGGAACTCCAAATCTTTGTGTGGAACCAACTACAACATCTGCTCCCCAACTTCCAGGACTATCAAGGATTACCAAACTCATTATATCAGCGATTACAGATACCTGGATATCTAGACTTTTAGCTTTTGTGGTAAAGCTGCTGTAGTCGCGAATTTCCCCATATGCATCTGGATACTGAATAATTGCTCCAAAAAACTCTTTTGTTAATTCGATTTTTTCGGGATCACCTGTTATGATTTCAATTTCAAGGGGTTCTGCTCTTGCAAAAAGAACATCTTTGGTCTGAAGAAAAATACTTTCACTAACAAAAAATTTATTTACGTTGGACTTAACCTGCCCTCTTGTTCTCATGTGATAAAACATTAACATAGATTCAGCAGCAGCAGTAGATTCGTCTAAAAGTGAGGCGTTAGCTAACTCCATTCCCGTTAAATCGGTTACAAATGTTTGGAAATTTAATAAGGCTTCTAGTCTACCTTGTGCTATTTCTGCTTGATATGGAGTATATGCCGTATACCAACCAGGATTACACAAAATATTTCTTTTGATAACATTTGGTGTAATGGTTCCGTAGTAACCTTGACCAATATAGCTGTTAAAGATTTTATTTTTAAGGGCTATTTTTTTTAATTTTATTAAATATTCTTCTTCGGAAACAGCTTCTTCAACTTTTAATTCCTCATTTTTCAGTATAGAATTTGGTATGGTTTCTTTAATTAGTTCATTAATCGAACCTACACCAACGGTCTCCATCATTTGTTCAACATCATTGTCATTAGCACCTATATGTCTTCTTTCGAACGAATCTTGAGTCATCATCAATAATTTAGAAAGGCAAATATATATATACAACTCATTCATTTTATATTGTTACCGAAATGTTTAATTTTATTTTATGAATATTATTAACATATTATCTTTTCTGATAATAATCTGTTTTAATTTTAATGTAAATGCTCAATTTGAAAAAGAACAATATCAAGATGTTGTTTTGCACCTTTTATCAGGAGACACAGTCCTGTACAAATTGTCAGAAAACAATACTTCTCACCTTACAGGATTTAAAAAAAATAATAATAATGATTTTTGGAAGTTTAAGATTTTTTCTAAAGAAGATGTGGCATTTTACACAGACTCTAGTCAAAAAAAATCTTGGATGTATAAACCTGATTTTAAAAATGGTAAATTCTTAAATTACTTAGAGATGGAATCTTATTTGTCAGGTAAAAAAGAAGCGAAGTATAATTATAAACCTACGAAACATCTTTGTACTGGTGTAGCCTTTGGTTTATTTGTGGGGTTATTAGATACCTATCAAAAAGATAAAGGTTTATTAAGCAAAAAAAATACAACGTTATTAATTGCAACTCCATTATTGAGTTCAATTGTTCTTATTACAAAACGAAATAGAAAAAAAATTGATATGTCTGAAGAGCAAAACCAAAATATACAATTTGAAGATGGATTTTTTTCTTCTAAAAAGTCAAAAAATCATGTAGCATCTTTTGCTGGGAGTTTATTAGCTGTTATTTCCATTTTTGCGATTAATAACAATTAAATAATAAGGAATTCTTTATGCTTAGAAGAACGATAGAATTTATTATTTTTTCAAATATCTGGATTAGTTTATGTGGAGTTGGACTCGCTGTAAGTTCTTTTTTTTTGTGCAATTTAAAATTGAATTTTTTCTTTCTAGGCCTTGTGTTTTTTGCTACTTTATTTGGTTATAATTTACAAAACCTAAATAAGAAAACAATTCATAAAGAACGTTCCAAGCAAATTATTTGGATTCAATCCAATTTAATGAACATCAAAATACTTACTATCATATCCTTTTTTTTTGCGATAATTTTCTCATTTTTAATACTCAATATAAATTCAGTCTTATGTTCTGCTCCTTTTTTCTTTTTTGTGCTTTTTTACAGATATCCAATTTTGAAAAAATATAATTTCAGAAAATTAAAAGGATTGAAAATTCTATTTATTGCAGTCTGTTGGTCTTGGACTTGCTGTGTCCTACCACAGTTAGTATTTTCTTCATCTGTAAATTGGATAATCGCGTTATTAGTATCAATATATGTTTTTATAATTACGATACCTTTTGATATTAGAGATATACGATTTGATCAAGGGATTCAGACGATTCCTCAAATGATAGGGATTCAAAATTCTTATATTTTAATTATGTTTATGACCAGTATTTTATTTTTTATTTCCTTATTTACTGCTAACTGTAGGTTTGCTATTTTTTTAATTCTTACAGTTTTTGCACTAATACCATCTAAGAAAAAAAATAGTGAATTTTATTATTTATTTTTATTAGACGGATTGTTATTAGTTATGCCAATTTTTGCAATATGAAAAAGTCTCAAATATTATTAATTTATACTGGTGGTACTATTGGTATGAAGGAGGATTCTGAAAATAAATCTTTGCAACCTTTTAATTTCAATCAAATAACAAAAGAAGTCCCTGAATTAAAGAAAATTAATTGTGTCATAGATGCAGTTTCTTTTGAAAAGCCTTTAGATTCTTCGGAAGTTAATTATGAGTTTTGGGAAGAAATAGGAGATAATATATTTGATAACTATTACAATTATGATGGTTTTGTTGTCCTTCATGGTACAGATACCATGTCTTACACAGCTTGTGCATTAAGTTTCATGTTTAGAAATTTAGAAAAACCAATTATTTTAACAGGCTCTCAATTACCAATAGGAATGGTTAGAACGGATGGGAAAGAGAATTTAATAACAGCTATTGAAATAGCATCAGCTAAAAGAAATAATGAATCTTTAGTTAAAGAAGTTGCAATTTATTTTGAATACCAACTTTTTAGAGGAAATAGAACTACTAAGGTTAGTTCAGAACATTTTGATGCTTTCATGTCTTATAATTATCCTGCTCTTGCAGAAATTGGTGTTGAAATAAAGTATAATTTAAATAATATTTTAGTTCAAAAATCAAAACAACTTACTTACAATAAAGGCTTTAATCCGAATGTTTTGGTAGTGTTTTTTTACCCCGGGATTGTCATCAACCAAATTTTAAAATTGATGAAAGACAATTCTTCAAATGTTATTATTCTTTACAGTTTTGGTTCTGGAAATTTACCATCAAGTAATGAGTTATTTTCTTTTATTAAAGATGTCACCAACTCCAATAAAGTATTCTTAAATGCAAGTCAATGTGCCGCTGGTTCTGTCGATCAAAATAAATACGAGGGTGGTAGATTATTGAGGAATGTGGGGGTTGTTGGAATGAAAGACATGACCATTGAAGCAATTATTGTCAAGTCCATGTTTTTGTTAAATAAATTTCCTAATGACAAACAAAAGTTTCTTGAATTTATCACCAAAGATCTAGCTGGTGAGTTGTCAGAATAATCTTTTTTATAGTAGATAATTTTTTTTTTGGCAGAGAAGCTATATTTTTTTGTAATTTGGCTGCGCAAAAAATTAAAATTTAAAGTCAATATAATTAACATGAAAAAAGCAATTTTTATTTTAGGATTTCTAGGACTAATAATCACCAATTCATTTACTGCTCAAAATGATTCGGCAGAAATTATTGTCAAAGATACAATTGAAGAAGCAACAGCTGAAGAAGAAGTGACTGCAGTAGAAGAAGAAGTAATAGCAGTGGAAGAATCTTCACCTGTAGTAGAAGAGGTTGTAGAAGAAGAGACATCTGTATCACAATCACTAAAACTCAAATTTATTGAGGGTGGACCATTGTTTATGTCTTTTGTTTTAATTGCATTAATACTTGGATTGGCTCTTTCTATCGAAAGAATTATTTACTTAAACTTAGCAACAACTAACTCTAAAAAATTATTAGAGGACATTGAAAATGCTCTTTCGAATGGTGGGGTTGATGCAGCCAAAGAGGTTTGTAGAAATACAAGAGGACCAGTTGCTAGTATTTTTCTTCAAGGATTAGAGAGAAGTTCAGAGGGTGTTGAAATGGTTGAAAAGTCAGTTATTGCTTATGGAGGTGTTCAAATGGGACTTTTAGAAAGAGGTCTTTCATGGATAGGATTATTTATTGCTTTAGCTCCAATGTTAGGTTTTATGGGTACTGTTATTGGTATGATTCAAGCTTTTGATATTATCGAACTTAAAGGAGAGGCAAAACCCGACGAATTAGCAGGCGGTATTAAGGTTGCTTTAATTACTACAGTTTCTGGATTAATAGTTGCAATTATTCTTCAAATATTTTATAACTACATAGTATCTAAAATAGATTCGTTAGTTAATCAAATGGAAGATGCTTCTATTTCTCTTATAGATGTTCTAGTTAAGCATAATCTTGGAAAATAATTTTTAGTAAAATTTCTAAAATGGAAAACAACAATCAAACTTTAATTACTAAAATAGTAACCTATGCAATAGTGTTTTTTGGAATTCTATTTACTATTTGGGTAATGAATGATGATAACCCATCAGAGATGAGTTATGAACAACAAAAGCAATGGTCTATTGTTGAGGCGAAAGAACAAGGATTAGCAACCAAAATGACAGCTTCAGAATTAAATGCTCATCTTTCTGAAAGAACAACCCAGATTACAGAAGAAAAAGAACAAACGCTCTGGAGTGATGTTTCTACTTTAATTAATTTTTCAATGTTTATCATTTATTTAGCTATTGGATTGGTAATTGCAGCATTTATATACTTAGCCTATATCGACTCTAAAAAAGCAATTAAATCTTTAATAGGACTTGGAATATTTACCTTTTTTATCCTTGCAGTTTATCTATTTTCTTACGATGTAAGTGATCAAGAATTGAATGATTACAATAGTAAATTATTAAATATCCAGGTTGTTAAATCTGATATTGTTATGGCAAAAATGGCTATTTCATCAACTATTGTTCTTATAGCTTTTGCTTGTATTGGATGGGTGGGAAGTCCATTTTTTAAATATCTTAAGAAATAAGAATGGCAAAAAGAGAAATTGAAGAAATAAATGCGGGTTCGATGGCGGATATTGCATTCCTTCTACTCATATTTTTTCTAATCACCACTACTATGAATTTACCCCAAGTTCATGAAGAAAGGTTACCACAAAAATCAGACGTAGAGTTTTTACTTAACGAACGAAACGTACTTCAAATAATGGCCAATAAAAATGATAAAATCGGAATTGAAGGAGAGTTTGCAGATATTTCAGATATCCAAGGGGCAGTAAAAAAATTCTATCAACACAAAAACGGAACAGCTAACCAGCCAGAATATATTGAGGTAACTAGAAAAATATGCGAGGACACTTTAGAATCTCTTGAGAATGCTTTAAATGTATATCCAGATGCTCCTTTATTTAAGATTGAGCAAGATGCTTGGAGTAGAAGATTAAATGCTTGTCTTGCTTTTGGAGATGGATTTCAAACATTACCAAATAATGCTACTGTTTCTATACAGTTAGATAATTCTACTAAATACGTTACCTATATGAGTGTTTTGGACCAAATTATGCAAGGTCTTAATACTCTAAGAGATAGTTTATGTAGAGAAAAATTTGGTGTTTCTTTCGAGAAATTGAATGATAAAGTAGAAAGCGATAAACAAAAAATTTCAGCAATAAGACAAGTTTATCCTAAGAAAATAATGAAAGAAAAAAACAGGTCTGTTCAATAATATTTAATTATGTCTAAATTTTCAAAAGGTAAAAAGAAAAAAGATCCTGCAATTTCAACTGCAGCGCTTCCAGATATTGTCTTTATGCTTTTGTTCTTTTTTATGGTAACTACAGTTTTCAAGGAAAAAGAATCTAAAAAACTAGAAATTGACAAAGTTGCTATTAAAGAAACTATAGATCTTGAGAAAAATATTAAAGCATCTTATTTTTGGATAGGGAGAGTTCCTGGTAAAGTTGATGATTTTAGAGTTCAATTAGATGACGATCTTATAAACGATTATTCAGAGATTCGAGATTACTTAACAAAACTTAGAAAAAATCCGGAATACTCTCAGGTTTGGGACTCTCGTTTCTTTAATGTTTTCAAAGTAGATAAAAAAACAGAAATGCGAATAGTTCGTAAGGTCCATGACGAACTTAAAGAAGCTGAAGCATTCAAAGTGGTTTATTCAGTCAATAGAGAGAAGTAATTCTTCTTCCCAAAATACTTTTTTTACAATTACATACACAGATATGGCAACACCAAGTGGAATAAATAAATAGTTTCCCATTAAATCTAACTGATTGTCATTTAGATATCCACTTTTTAAAGCTTGCATACAACAAAGTGAAAATGAATTAAATCCAAAATGAAGTATTATAGTGATTAAAATATTATTACTGTATTCGTAGACGAGTCCTAATAATATGCTCGCAAAAATAATAGATAGTAAATTTTCTATTTGAAAATGAAGCAATCCAAAAATTAGGGACGTAATAAGCACACCAACTATTCTATTTCTAAATAATCCAACACAAATATTTTGTAAAATCCCTCTAAAAAACAACTCTTCTCCTATAGCTGGGATAACAGCTAATAACAATAAATTAAAAAGGAATCCTGACAATGTATTGGTTATGAATCCTTCTTGAAGTTTTGTATTAAACTCTTGTTGGTTTTTTAAAAAATCTTGGGCAGATACAGGTAAAAAATCATATCCAATTTTTAGTGATATCAATAAAAAAAGTTGAGCTAATCCTAAAAGAATTAAAAAATACAACACCACTTTAACCATATCTTTTTTTATCTCAAACGATAAGTTTACAGTTATGGATTTAATTATTATAAAAAATAAAAAAGATGGAATCAGAAAGGTTCCTAACTGATCACAAAATGCAAGAACTTTGTGTGCATAAAGGTATTTGAAATCTTGATTTTGGAGATCATTGTAAATTTCTAATGAGGATAAATCCCATATTTTTTCAATGAATCCCATGGCGATCATGTTAAACAATATTTTAAACACTAAAATCAGAGAAATTGATAAGAAGAACAAACTGATATAATTTCTAGCAGTAAGTAATGTTTTCTTTTTCATAAACGAAACTATATTAATTAGTTCTTAATAGCTAACTTTGTAGTTATATAATGGTAAAAATAGGTAATATATCTCTAGGTAATTTCCCTTTGTTGCTGGCACCAATGGAAGACGTAAGTGACCCCCCATTTAGAGCCTTATGTAAAAAATATGGGGCCGATATGATGTATACTGAGTTTATATCATCTGAGGGATTAATTAGAGATGCGGTAAAAAGTGTACAAAAATTAGATATTTTTGAATACGAAAGACCTATTGGAATTCAAATTTTTGGATCAGAGATATCTTCAATGAGAAAAGCAACAGAAGTATGTCAAAGTGCAAATCCAGATATTATCGACATTAACTACGGGTGCCCTGTTAAAAAGGTAGCTTGTAAGGGAGCTGGGGCAGGTATCCTCCAGGATATTCCTAAAATGGTTGAAATGACAAAAGAAATCGTTAACTCAACTAACTTACCAGTAACAGTGAAAACTAGACTAGGTTGGGATGAAAACTCCAAATATATTGTTGAAGCAGCAGAAAGATTGCAAGATGTAGGAATTCAAGCAATATCTATTCATGGAAGAACGAGAGCGCAGATGTATAAAGGTGAAGCAGATTGGTCTTTAATAGCAGATGTTAAAAACAATCCAAGAATGAATATTCCTGTTTTTGGAAACGGAGATATCGATTCCCCTGAAAAGGCCTTAAGGTATAAGAGCAAGTACGGTGTGGATGGTATAATGATAGGTCGAGCTAGTATAGGAAATCCGTGGTTTTTTAATCAGGTGAAGCACTTCCTGAAAACAGGCGATCATTTGCCTTTACCATCTATTGAGGAAAGAGTAAAAGTGGTTAAAGAACATTTAGACTTTAGTATAAAATGGAAAGGTGACAGATTAGGGATTGTTGAAATGAGAAGACATTATGCTAATTATTTCAAAGGAATTCCAAATTTCAAACCAATTAGAACACAACTAGTTACATTAGAAACTTCTGAAGAACTTTATGATGTACTTAACAGTATTACAAATAAAATTGAATTAGAACCAGCATGAAAATTTATACAAAAACTGGAGATGAAGGTGAAACATCACTTTTTGGAGGAAAAAGAGTAAAAAAAACCCATTTAAGTATCCAAGCTTACGGAACAGTTGATGAATTAAACTCTTGGATTGGGCTAATAAAAGACAATTTAAGTGCTGAAGAAAATTCTTTTTTAATTTCAGTTCAAGAGCAGCTTTTTACAGTGGGTTCGTATTTAGCAACTGGAGACAATAAAAAGATGATGGCCCATCTTCCATCTCTTTCAGAGGAACCCACAAAAAAACTTGAAAAAGCAATTGACGAAATACAGCAGCTACTACCTGAAATGAAAAATTTTATTTTACCTGGTGGTAGTACACTTTCTTCCTATTGTCATATTGCAAGATGTGTTTGCAGGCGAGCAGAAAGATTAACGATTGAATCTTCAGAAACTACCGATATAAGCCCAATAATTATTAGTTATTTAAATAGGTTATCAGACTACTTATTTACTCTTTCAAGAAAAGTACTCCTCGATGCTGAAATTTCAGAGCAACCTTGGATTCCCAACAAAAAAGAAAATAAATAAATATTAATTTATTTGAAAAGTCTTTGCAGATTCATGAAAAAAATTACTTTTGCCAAATCTTATAACTATTATTATGTATTGGACTTTAGAATTAGCATCATATTTAGAAGACGCTCCTTGGCCGGCAGCCAAAGATGAGTTAATAGACTTTGCTATGAGGACAGGTGCTCCCCTAGAAGTTGTTGAAAATCTACAAGCTATTGAGGATGAAGGAGAGATATATGATAGAATTGAAGAGATTTGGCCTGACTACCCTACAAAAGAAGATTTCTTTTTCAACGAAGACGAGTATTAAAAAAATCGTCACTTTCAACTATTATATTTTTTAAGATGAACATGGGTAATAATTCCAACTATTCATCTATTTTTACATTCCGAAAATCTTACTAATGCTTGATGGAATACTAAAAAAATTATTTGGTGACAAGAACCAAAAAGATCTTAATGAACTTCTTCCTATAGTTGAATCAACTAATGAAGCTTTTGAGAAAATACAAGATATTAGTGATGACGATCTTAGAAAAAAAACTCAGGATTTTAAAGATGTAATTAATAATGCTTGTAAAGATTTCAAAAATCAAGTTCAAGATTTAAAAGAACAAGCAAAATCAGATCAATTAAATATTTCTGAAAAAGAAGTTTTATACGAAAAAATTGAATCTATAGAAAAGAAAGAAAACGAGGTCATTGAAGAGACACTTTTAGAAATAATGCCTAGTGCTTTTGCAGTTGTTAAAGAAACTTCTAGAAGATTAGCGGAAAATGGTTGTTTAAAAGTAAAAGCAAATGATAATGATATAAATCTTTCCAAAAAATTAGACGCAGTTTCAATTGACGGCGATGTGGCTGTATGGTCTAAGAAATGGGATGCTGCAGGTACAGAAGTAGATTGGTCAATGGTCCATTACGATGTTCAATTGATGGGAGGTGCAGCACTTCATAAAGGAAAAATTGCTGAAATGATGACAGGTGAAGGTAAAACATTAGTTGCCACGTTGCCTGTTTATCTAAATGCCATCGTTGGGAAAGGGGTTCATTTAATTACAGTAAACGATTATTTGGCGAAAAGAGATTCTCAATGGATGGGTCCTATTTACCAGTTTCATGGTTTATCGGTAGATTGTATAGACCTCTATCAACCCCATTCACCAGAAAGAATTAAAGCTTATAACGCCGATATTACCTTTGGAACTAACAATGAGTTTGGTTTTGATTACCTAAGAGACAACATGGTTTCTGAAGTAGAAGGACTCGTTCAAAGAAAACACCACTACGCAATTATTGATGAGGTAGATTCTGTTTTAATAGACGATGCAAGAACACCGCTTATAATATCTGGACCAGTACCAAAAGGTGACGAACAGGAATATGTGGGATTAAAACCAAAAGTTGAGAAGTTAGTCAATCACCAAAAAAAATTAATCAATACACTTTTAAATGAGGCAAAATCAAAAATTGCTAAATCAGAACAAGAAGGAGTAGATAAAAAAGAACAAAAGAAACTATACGAAGAAGGTTCTTTATCGTTATTTAGATCTTTTAGAGGATTGCCTAAAAATAAAGCTTTAATTAAGTATTTAAGTGAACCTGGTGTAAAAATTCATCTGCAAAAAACTGAAAATTTTTATTTACAAGACAACGCAAAAGAAATGCCCAACGCAGATGAGCCGTTATACTTTGTAATTGATGAAAAAAATAATACTATCGATTTAACTGAAAAGGGAATCGATTTAATATCTGGAGAAAATGATCCAGAATTTTATATTTTACCTGACATAGGAGCTAAGGTTGCTGAAATTGAACAAAAGAATTCAGACACACAGAAGAGAGCTGAGCTTAAAGACAAAATGATGTCTGATTACACCATCAAGGCTGAAAGAATCCATTCCATGAACCAATTATTGAAAGCCTACTCTTTATTTGAAAAAGATATTGAGTATGTTGTCATGGACAATAAAGTGAAAATTGTTGACGAGCAAACAGGAAGAATAATGGATGGTAGAAGGTACTCTGATGGACTTCACCAAGCAATTGAAGCAAAAGAAAATGTGAAAGTAGAGGCTGCTTCTCAAACTTATGCAACAATAACTTTACAGAATTATTTTAGAATGTATCATAAGTTAGCTGGAATGACAGGAACAGCTGAAACTGAGGCTAAAGAATTATGGGACATATATAAGTTAGATGTTGTGGTGGTAAAAACCAATAAACCTATTGTAAGAAATGACCAAAATGATTTAGTTTACAAAACGGGTAGAGAAAAATATCAAGCCATTATTAAAGAAATAGAAACCATTCGATCTGAAGGAAGACCAATTCTAGTTGGAACAACATCTGTTGAAGTATCTGAATTACTTTCTAGAATGCTTAAAATGAAAAAGTTACCCCACCAAGTGTTGAATGCCAAGCTCCATCAAAAAGAAGCTGAGGTTGTTACAGAAGCAGGTAAACCTGGGACTGTTACCATTGCAACCAATATGGCAGGTAGGGGAACAGATATCAAATTAGGTGTTGGCGTAAAAGAAGCTGGAGGTTTAGCCATTATAGGTACTGAAAGACACGATTCTAGAAGAGTAGACAGACAGCTTAGAGGAAGGGCAGGTAGACAGGGAGATCCTGGTTCTTCTCAATTCTTTGTTTCTTTAGAAGATAATTTAATGAGACTTTTTGGTTCCGAGAGAATTGCGAAAATGATGGATAGAATGGGACATGAAGAAGGTGAGGTAATCCAACATTCCATGATTACAAAATCCATCGAAAGAGCACAGAAAAAAGTAGAGGAAAATAATTTTGGGATACGTAAAAGATTGTTAGAGTTTGATGACGTTATGAATAGTCAGAGAACAGCGATTTATAACCGAAGAAAAAATGCACTTTTTGGTGATAAATTAGATTTAGACATAGATAATATGATTTTTGATATTTCTAATGTTATCATATTAAATACTCAGCAAAATTCTGATTTCGAAGATTTTAAATATCAAGTAATATCTAATTTTGGGATTGAATCTCCATTTTCTGAAAAAGAACTTCTTGAAAAAGATGCAAGTGTACTAACTGATAGATTATATGAGTCGGCAAAAGAAAAATATCAGAGAAAAATCAATAATATAAAATCTCAAGCTTTTCCTGTTATTAAGAATATTTATGAAAATCAGTCAGACACTATAGAAAATATTGTAATGCCATTTACTGATGGTAGAAAAGCTTTGAAAGTAGTTGCAAAGCTTGAAAAAGTGTATGAAAGTGAAGGTGCTGAAGCTTTAAAAGCCTTAGAAAGAAATATTACTTTAGCTTTTATTGACAATGAATGGAAAGAGCATCTAAGAGAAATGGATTTTCTTAAGCAAAGTGTTTACCATGCACAATACGAACAAAAAGATCCGCTTCTAATTTATAAGTTAGAGGGTTATGAACTGTTCCAATCTATGATGGATAAAATGAACAAAGACATCATTTCTTTTTTAATGAAATGTCAGCTTCACGATCCTAATGAAAATACAGTTTCTTCTGCTCCATCACCAAGGCCAAATCAAGATTTAAGTCAGCTTAAAGCTGGTAGAGAGGATGTTGCACAGTCCACTAGAATGAATAGTGAAATGGCCCAGCAAAATCAATCTCAGACTGTCAAACATTCACCCGTTATGGTTGCTAAAAAACCAGGTAGAAATGAAAAAGTTAAAATTTTAAATCTTCAAAACGGGGAGACAAAAGAGTTGAAATTCAAACAAGCAGAACCTTTGATAAATTCTGGTTCTTGGCAGATGGTAGAGATCTAATAAAAAACTTTAGTCCCAAAGTAAAGGCATCCCTAAATAAACCATTATTAATATTAAAATAATAGAAAATAAATTTATAAGTAATCCTGCTTTTACCATGTCAGATACTTTTAACAATTTTGATCCAAACACTACTGCATTGGGTGGAGTAGCAACTGGTAACATAAACGCGCATGAGGCAGCTAAAGTAGTCCCAACCATTAAAAGGTAGGGATTTATTTGTAATACATCAGCTATGGGAATCATGACGGGTAATAACATTGCTGTTGTAGCCATATTTGAAGTGATTTCTGTTAAGAAATTTACACCAGCAACAATAATTAGTATCACAAGGATGGGACTAGAAACAGTAACGAAAGATAGCTGTTCACCTATCCATGTATCAAGATGAGTAGTTTGAAATCCTTTAGCAATTGAAAGTCCTCCTCCAAAAAGTAATAATATTCCCCATGGTATATTGATAGCATCTTTCCATTTCATCAAGGGTTTATTCTTGCCTTTTGAAGGGATGATAAATAGAATAATTGCACTGCAAATGGCTATCATGCTGTCATCAAAATAGGGAATAATTAAATTAATAGTACTTTTTCTAAATATCCAACATAGAATAGTTAATCCAAAAACCATTAATATTTTCTTTTCCTCATTGGATATCTTCCCCATCTTATTTAGAATTTTTTTTATTTCTTGTTTCCCACCTGGAAATCCAGTTTTATTCAGTTTAAAAGCATATTTAGTAAGAAAAAACCAAATGAAAAGCATTAAAATTATTGCAACAGGAAATCCTATTTTCATCCATTGAAAAAAAGAAATTTCAACATTAAAATTATCTTGTATAAATCCTGCAAAAATCAAGTTTGGAGGAGTGCCTATTAAGGTAGCTATTCCACCAGCTGAGGCACTGTATGCGACTCCTAACATTAATGCTTTACCGAATATTTTATTTTCATGCTCTTTTGTATTTGGATGGTCGTTTAATTGACTAATTACAGAAAGTGCAATTGGAAGCATCATGACTGTAGTTGCAGTATTGGAGATCCACATGGATAAAAACCCAGTCGCCAACATGAAACCTAATATTATTTTGTCTGTACTTCCTCCAATTTTTAAAATAATATTAAGAGCAATTCTTTTATGTAAGTTCCATTTTTGGATAGCATTTGCAAGAATAAATCCACCAATAAATAGGAAAATATATTTATGTCCATAGTTAGCACCAGTTTCTTGAATATTTAAAATGTTATTCGATGGAAATAAAACAATGGGAAGTAAAGCCGTAATAGCTATTGGAATTACTTCACTTATCCACCAAATAGCCATCCAACATATAACCCCCAAAAGCTTAAAACCTTCATTAGACATTTCAGTAGGCGGATCAAGTATTAAAAAACACAGGTAGACTAGTGGACCTAAAATTTTAAAGATATTTCTAGAATTCATTTAAGATTTTAAAATAAATTTTTGTTTTATTTTATTAATAATTACTTCACCCATTTTTTTTTTGGATTCATATGTCCAACCCGCAATGTGAGGACTCAATATTACATTTTCAAAAGTTGTTAATTCGTAAAAAAAATTATTATCAGTTTTTTCAATTCTAAAATCTCTAGTTTCAATTTCTAACACATCTAAACAAGCTCCAAGTATTTTTTTTGATTTTAAAGCTGCTACTAAATCTTTTAATACAACTGATTTTCCTCTTGCAGTATTGATTAGAAAGAAAGGGTTTTTAAATTTCTCTATGAATTTTTCATCAACCAAACCAGTAGTTTCTTCACTTAACGGAGTATGAAGACTGACGAAGTTAGCTTCTTCAAAAATTTTATTTAACTCAACTTCTTCCACAATACTATTGCCAAACCCAGAAATATATTTATCGTAAGCGATTATCCTTATACCAAAGCCTGCAAGTCTTTGTGCGAATGCTTTCCCCATATATCCATAACCAATTATTCCCATGGTCTTGCCCATTAGTTCAAGTCCTCTGTTCTCTTCTCTTTTCCAAAGGCCACTTCTAACTTCTAAGTTTACTTTAGGAATATTATTTACTAGAGCTAATAGCATCCCTAATGCGTGTTCGGCTAATGCATCGCAATTACCTTCTGGGCTCCTAAAAACTTCAATGTTGTTTTCTTTGCAATACTTTAAATCAATATTTTCTAGTCCCGATCCAGGTCTTCCAATAAATTTT
>Ga0206682_10001794_pt1 | contig 20537 bp, 17 predicted proteins | sample M240m12015metaG_FD_155444 | JGI IMG/M metagenome (GOLD analysis project Ga0206682, IMG submission 155444) | Ammonia-oxidizing marine archaeal communities from Monterey Bay, California, United States - M2 40m 12015 | ecosystem: Environmental > Aquatic > Marine > Intertidal zone | place: USA...
TGGTTGCTGCTTTTGATTGCTGGCGTGCCGTCCTCTGAGGAAGTGCAACAGGCGCATCGCGTCCGATGTCTTGAACTGGTTCAATGGGTTGCTGAACCGGTTCGACTTGTTTGTCGAGGAGAGCTGTTAGCCCTGCAGAAGAATTCAACTCAATATTGCTGGTTTGCGCACCGATAAAATTCACAAGTTGGCTAAACGAACATTGGCGGCATGCTTCCTGCACAATAGCCTCGAGCTCGCCGGTAATCACATTCTGGAATTTCACACGAATAAATGTGCTGTCCTCAACCATCTGAACTGAGGCATCCGCTACGACTTCCCCATTAAATTGAATGGCGATATTTTGAACACACGACTCGGCCGAACAATCATCTTTTGCGTATTCTTCTTGGAGGGCAGCCTCAACCGTTGCGCCATAAAAAACATTATATCTCTTACTTAGCGACTGCTCGAAAGCCCCACCAATAAGGTCTCTTTGATTGGCGTATTCCGGAGAGACATCAATCGGCAGTAAAATGATATTTTCGCGACTTGAGGCACTTAGTTGCGATGGCATAAGGCCTACAAAAATAATTAGACTGAGAGATAAATTCAGAATTTTAATCATGACTAAGTCATAATATATTACTCTATTTTGTCAATCGCTGCGGCCTATTTATAGTGCCCTAAGTCGCCCGTTTGAAGAAAGTTCTCGTAGAGCAGGTCAATCTCTTCCGCAACTTTGTTATCATGCACAATCTCACCCTCAACAAAACGAAGTGGCTCCAATCTGGCTCCACCGAACATTTAAAACAATTTTGTAAGTCTGTTACCCATTGAAACTTGAGCAAGAATGAGCATATGATTAAGGTTCAAGTGTGAAGGTTACTTTAGTCAAAAACGGCAGTTTTCCTGACTAACACGCAAGTAGATATAGTAAGCCTAGCTAATTATCGCTATAAGAGCGCTAAGCACCCGTAGCTCAGCTGGATAGAGCGCTGCCCTCCGAAGGCAGAGGTCAGAGGTTCGAATCCTCTCGGGTGCACCAATCATTTCAATAACTTAGCTTTATATATGTTTTCCACCAATCTCCATTGGCGCCACTCTGGCTCTAATGAAGGAACATTGGCGGCAATCAAGAAGCATCGAACAGCAGCACGCTAGTAAAATTGTTGTTTTTGCAATGCAGCTCGGATAAATTTGGTTCATCAAAAAATGAGGGAGGTTTGTGAATGGCTTATTGGTTTTTAGTTTTGGGTGGCGCTCTTTCTTTCGCAGGAATGTTATTCCACGGGCTGATAGGGGGGAAAATTTATTCATCAAATATTAGCAAAAGCGATTTGGAGCCATTGGGAAAGACGCTAAGCCATTTTTCTTGGCAGTTTCACTCAATTCACCTTTTTGTTTGCGCTGTCACCTTAGTTTACATTGCCTATAATCCTGAGCATGCCGTCGCCACCTATCCACTAATTGGCATAAATGCCCTCGGCGCGTTGTTATTTTTTGGACTCGGACTTGCGGATAGAGAACTGATGAAAATGCCGGGTGCAATACTAATGGGTGGCATAGCTGCGTTAGCTTGGCTCGGAATTCAATGAAAACGGATGATGAATAGGTTGCAGCTGAAGCTTACAACAACACAATTAGGCGTTTCTTCGCATCCAATAAGTCAAGCGCTTCACGAATATGACGAAGTGAAAGATCTCTATCTGGAAATTCATCAAAGCTTTGCCGCGAAGGATGAAACCATACAAATGTTCGGGCGTCTGGGTTATGGTTCCCGCGTCCCTCAGTAGCCTTGCTGGCAGGTCTAAAAAACTTATTTGGGGCAAAGCGAATATTTACTTTTCGTCAACTTTCTTGAAATGCCTCTGTAATCAACCGTCACCTAAGGCTTTATGGTCGCCCCAGGCGCCGGACACCCAACCATACAGCCATGATAATGACAAATATGGCGCCAAACCCATAAGGTAGAAAAGGCATCAATAAAGGTTTTGCGGCTTTCAGGGCGATTAACTTGCCCGGACTGAAATCATCGCCTAATTCGCTAACGCCCACTTCCTCGCTATAGGCGGCGTAGTCCGACTTCAGCTGTTTAAAAATCTCAGGGAAATCATGCTGTAAGTCGTGCATTTCGCCTAAGTCGCTGGCCAAATTATAAAGACGCCATTTTCCATCCCCCGAAGGCGCGGGTATTTTCTGCAATTTCCAATCGCCCTTGTAAAGAGCAGCATTTGCGGCAACTTCCATGCCGACAGCGTCTTCCTCGCCATAAATCTCGTCCCTTTCCCCCGTCAGCAGCGGCGCAAGGCTGCGCCCTAGAATAGGCACGCTTTCATTTGGGTCAGAGATGGGCGACAGTCCCGCAAGCTCAAGAACGGTCGGAACAATATCAAACACATGTGAGCGCGCCGCGACGAACCCTTTTGCTTGAACCCCCGGTCCGGCAATAATCATCGGCACACGATGGCCACCTTCGGTTGCATGAAACTTATAGCGCGAAAACGGCACAGCACCCACCGTCGCCCACTCCATGCCAATGGCAGCCATACTGTCTTGCTCGCCAAGCGTTTTTATTTCGGTGTGATAACCTTGCCCCTTCAGCCAATAATCCATCAGGAAGTTTTGACCATTTAAAACCGCCGACTCGGGTCCGTTATCCGAGACAATAATGATGATGGTATTATCCAGCTGCCCTTTCTTTTCAAGAAATGCAAACAGCCGCTTCAGATGATGGTCCATGGCCTCAATCATGCCGGCATTGACCTGCATGGCCCGCGCTTGGAAGGCCTTTTGCGCGTCGCTTAAGGCATCCCATTGGCGCGCCTCTTTGGGCTGCGGGGGAAGCTGCGTGTCGGCGGAAACCAGGCCCAGCTCTTTTGCTTTGGCCAGCCTCTCTTGACGCAGAACATGCCACCCTTGGTCATAACGACCGTTATAATTATCAATAAAGGAACGCGGCGCTTGAACCGGAATATGAACCGCTTGAAAGGCCAAATAGCCGAAAAATGGTTGGTCGTGCGTGCCGTCATCAATATAGTCAATCATCCGGTCGACAAAGAGTTTTGAAGAATACTCATTGCCCGGTCGGTCAACCGCTTTGTCATCCTCGAACCATTCAACCTTATCGTAGAATGGCAAATAAACCCGCGATATCCAATTATCGGCGCCGGTCGAGTCCAAAACCAACGATCTATCGAAACCATGTTTGCGGGGTAGGTTTTTTCCAATATCACCAATGCCCCATTTACCCACCGCATAGGTCTGATATCCTGCCGCCCCGAGACGGTCTGCTAGGGTCAGTGTTCCTTTTGGGAATCTCATTGAATAGGCCGGATTGTCGCGCAAGGTCTTGGGCAAGGTTTCGGCAATCATGGCCATGCCGACCTGATGATTATCGGCGCCGGTCAGCAGCATGGCGCGTGACGGGCCGCATTGGGGCGAGGTGTAAAAACGAGACATTTTAATGCCCCGTTCAGCAATCGCATCAATGGCCGGTGTGGTGGCCTCGCCTCCATATGAACCGAAATCCATATAGCCAATATCATCGGCGACAATAATTAAGACATTAGGTGGTGCATTGGGCCTTGCGTTATTGGGTTCAGAGCCCGTCTGTGCGACGGCCGCACCTGTGGTGATTTTAAAAATGACCACCAGCAAGAACACACCACATAGTCTTTTCATGCGGGCTGGGCTTTCACAAAAAAAGCTCGAAGCTTGGGCTTGGCCTTGGACGAAGCCAACATCGACGAATCTGACATCGGATGGCATCATTTTGCACAATGGCCAAAAATACTCTTTCCGATTCGCCATATCAGTCCCCCTCAAAAGGCCCATAGCAATATAAAAATACTCTTTCCGATTCGCCATATCAGTCCCCCTCAAAAGGCCCATAGCAATATAAGGTTTCGCCTTATGGCCGTTTAGAAATAATTTCCATAATCTTATGCGCGGTGACATGGCTGCTATTTTGGTTTTGTCCGGTGACAAAACGTTGTTCATCATCAATCACGACATGGGTGGCAAATATGTCGAAAAACGCGGTTTGGCTCTCATATATAGCACCTGCCTTGCGCAACTCGCTTTCAGGGTGCATTGGCGTCAGGGTGATGCCAAGCTCTCTAATCTGTTTATCGGTAACCCCGGTGACCTTGCGTCCAGCAATAATAGGCTTGCCGCTTTTATCCTTGGCGCGAATAAGCCCCAAAGCGCCATGACAGACGGAACCGATTATCGGCTTTTTGGCATAATAGGCGTCGGCAATTTTTTCTCCCAGCACTTGCGAATAGCCAAGATCATAGGCCGCGCCCCAACCGCCTGACAGAAAGATTGCGTCATATTGGGTAAAATCCAAATCAGCAATTTTGATGGAAGTCTCTAACTTTGTCTTAAGAGCCGGATCATATAAATAGCGTTTATCCTCTGAGGTCGCAACCATCCGGCCCAAGGTCTGCGGATCAATTGGAATAACGCCGCCTTTAATGCTGGCAATATCGACCTCCATGCCGGCGTCCAGAAAACCGTAATAAGGATGGGTCAGCTCCGATGCTTGTGCGCCGGTTGGAGCGCCCGTGGTTTCGCCGACCTTGTTCAGCACACCGTGGTTGGTCGCTATAATAAGTGCTTTTTTGCCGGGCAATTCATAGGTCGGCCCATCATAGTCAGGGTGCAATCCAAGCACATGCACAATAGATGGCGCGGCCACGACTAATAATATGGCCGAAATAGCCAAGGACCCCAAAACAGTCAGTAATTTCTTTTTCATAACGAGCCTCCCACGGAAATAAGAAAGTCTCCTTTGATGCATTATGGCACTTGTTGTGTCAATATATATTGACACAACAAGTGCCATTTTATACGATCGAGAGGAAGTTTTGCCTCGCCTAAATGCAACATGCGTGTGGAGCTTGATTGACAGCTTGCGAATATTAAGGGCGTGATTATTAATCCGGGGGTTAACATCCCAAAAGAGGGTTCGCAAGATAACCGAAAGGATTGGCCGCATAAGACTGTGGCCCGAAAAAAGAAGGGGGCACATAGTGAAACGCTTCACAATAGAATATCTTATCGCGACGAGCCGACGGGCCAAAATTTTGGCAGCGACCGGGCTTTTGCTCGTCAGCATCCTGGTTTTAGCTTATGCCAATCGCACAAACCTGATTATTTCCCTTGTCGGTTTTGTCAATAAAGTCGCCAATCCCGTTGGGCCGCACCAGCTAATTTCTTGGCAGCAAGGCGGTGTTTGGGAAGGTAAGGGCCAACGCCCGCCCAATATCGTCGTCATTTTAACCGATGATATGGGCTTTAATGATGTCAGCTATCATGGCGAGGGGCTGATTGAGACGCCACATATTGACCGCTTGGCCGCCGAGGGGGTGCAATTCAGTAATGGCTATGCTGGCAGCGCCGTATGCGCCACCTCGCGGGCCATGCTTTTGACCGGTCGGTATGCGAGCCGCTTCGGTTTTGAATTTACCCCTGTGCCGGATAGGTTCGGGCCGATATTGCAACAATTGGCAAAAACCGACACAATGCCGCGTCGTTTTGAATTTCTAGAGATTAGCGACAAAGTCCGCGGGGCCGCCTTACCATTTGACGCGCGCGGTTTACCGCCGCAAGAAATTACCCTGCCCGAAGAATTGCGCGCAAAGGGCTATCGCACCTTGCATATCGGCAAATGGCATTTGGGACGCAAGGAGGCGCTTCTTCCCCGAGCGCAAGGTTTTGACGAAAGCTTGTTTATGGAAAGCGGGCTTTATTTGCCGATCGACGACCCGAATGTCGTCAATGCGCGCAATGAGTTCGCCGTATTGGATAAAGTGCAATGGGAAGTGCTGAATTATGCCGCCAGCTTTAATCAAGGCCCGCTATTTCGCCCCAAAGGCTATTTGACCGACTATTATACGGACGAAGCGGTGAAAGCCATTAAGGCCAATAAAGACCAACCGTTTTTCCTTTATCTCGCTCATTGGGGCATTCACACGCCCTTGCAAGCCTCAAGCCAAGATTATCAGGCCGTGGGCGATAATTTTCCTGACCATCGCTCGCGGGTTTATGCCGCCATGATACGCGCCGTGGACCGTTCTGTCGGGCGCGTTATGCAGGCGCTTAAAGTCCACGGCCTTGATGAAAATACGCTGGTTATTTTCACCAGCGATAATGGCGGAGCCAATTATATCGGCATGCCCGATATCAATAAGCCTTATCGCGGCTTTAAACTGAGCTTTTTTGAAGGCGGCACCCATGTGCCCTTTATTATGCGTTGGCCGCAAAAACTACCATCGGGAGAGACCTATCGCCATCCCATATCGCATCTCGATATTATGCCGACAGCTTTGGGGGCCGCCAAAATGGTCCCTCAAGCAAAGCTTATGGATGGGGTCAATTTGCTGCCCTATGTGACCGGTCAAAAATCCGGTGCGCCGCGCGACACGCTGATTTGGCGGTCCGGCGACTATCAGGCGATTTTATCAAAGGGCTGGAAAATGCAGCGCAGCAAACTCCCTGAAAAAACACGGCTCTATCATGTCGCACAAGACCCGACCGAGCAAAAAGATATGAGCCCCACAAGGCCGGAAAAAATAGCCGAATTAACCGCCCTGTTGGACGCCCATAATCTCCAACAAATGACGCCAAAATGGCCCAGCAACGCGCTGATGCCGATCTGGATTGACAAAACGCCGGCCGACAATGTGACATTGGCCGATGATTATATTTTATGGCCTAATTAAGGGTCAAATTATAGGCGCGAAATAGCCAACCTTATTGTCGTGGACGGCCGCCGCCAGCGCAGCGCCCCCAACGAATTGGATAAAAATATGAAACGCATACTTCTTTCAGTCTCTATTGGCCTACCTCTCCTTATCGTCGGCCTTATCTGGGTGATTTTCTTTTCCGCCCGCCCGCCTTTAACAACTGACCCAGCTGTGCTGGCCGGTGACGGAAGCACGATTGATTATTGTCGTCTGCCGCCTTTGAATGGGCGCGGCAAGCAAGCTCATGAGATTGCCAAGGGCAATACGCCGGGCTGCGGTTATACGCATTTTCCTTTGCCGATATTACAGGCCTGCGCCCAAGCCTTGCCGCCTGAGGCCGATGATATTCGCGGCCTGTGGGTCGGTGTGTCAGGCGGCAAAGTCGGCCATATCGAACGCATTGAGCAATGCGGCAGCCGCACCGTCGTCACCTCTGCCGGCATTATTCATGATTACGGCCCCAATTCTACAGCCGGCCTGAATACCGATGATACGGAAGGCGGGGTCAGCTTTACGATTGGCGATAAACAATATTGCCCCCGCTCGTCAGCATCGATGATTTGGCGCGACAAGGTATTGAATTTTCATGCATTGGGCTGGGGGCCGGTTGTAGTGCGACGTTATCGCGAAGGTGAAAAACTTGTTTGGGAATATGGGGATGGGTCCGTCACACTTATGGAGCGCATTTGCGATTTGCCGGAAACGGAAAAAACGCCGGGCCCACGCGGCGCAAGACTAAAGCTGTTTTAACGCCTTAGCGCGTTTTGACCGTGCGAAATCCAATATGGCTGGTCGGCAGACCGGCTTCTTGGGCTTGGCGCGCAGCAGCGCGGTAGCGGCGACAAAAATTCGGCGCGCATAAAAACGAACCACCCTTAATCGTATAATTGACTTCACCGGCAAGACCTAGCGCCGCGCTGTCAAAAGCCGTATCCGTCCATTCCCAAACATTGCCAATCATGTCGTAAAGGGCAAAATCATTGGGAGGAAAACACCCGACCGGCGAACGCTTGGCATAGCCGTCCGCCTCGGTGTTTTGTATCGGAAAGCTGCCCTGCCATGTATTAGCCATTTCTGCACCATCGGGCGCACGCGCACTGCCCCAGACATAGACCGTCTCAGCACCCGCCGCAGCGGCATATTCCCACTCCGCCTCGCTGGGCAAGCGACGCCCGGCCCAAGCAGCATAGGCTTTGGCATCATTATAAGATATCTGCACCACCGGCTCATCCGCGCGCGCCTCAATAGAGCTTTCAGGTCCATCTGGGTGACGCCAATTGGCGCCAACCACAAAATGCCACCAGCTGGGGTTTTTTAAATTGGGCGTGCGAAACACAACCCCTCCGGCTTGGCCAAATCCTGCTTGTGGTTTCTCTGCATCGGTCACATAACCCGTCGCGTCGATAAAGCGGGCAAATTGAGCATTGGTAACTTCCGTCGCGTCAATATCAAAAGCCGCCAAATGCACTCGCTGTGCCGGGCCTTCTTCTTCATAAGCGGGATGTGCGCCCATGATAAAATGACCTGCCTCAAGCGCTTTCGGAACCGTATCTACCGAGGCGCATTGTTCTTCTCTTTTTGTGGCGGCTTTTTTATCCGGCGTGCCATCACATGCTACCAGCACAAAAGCCGATAAAGAGAAAAAAAGAAAAAACTGACACACTCGCTCAAGGCTTTTTATCATGGCACGTCCTTTGGTTAAGGGGATATCCAACACCAGGCAAAGGCGCAGTGCAAGAGTCATGTTGAACGTCGCGTGGTTGCGCCATGACTTACATGGCAAGCGAGAAATAATGAAAATAAATCTTGCGAAGTACAAAGCGGTTTTTCATCATGAGGAAAGTCCATGATGAAATGAGGGGGAGCTTTTATGAATTATGATTTAATCATTCGCAATGGCACAGTTTATGACGGCACCGGAGCCGCGCCACGGCGCGGCGATATTGCCGTTCAAGGCGGTAAGATTGCCGAAATTGCCGACACAATTGACGCCACCGCAAATGAAGAAATTGATGCGGTTGGAATGGCCGTCACCCCGGGCTTTGTCGATGTGCACACCCATTATGATGGACAAGCGACATGGGACAACCATCTGACTCCGTCGTCCAATCTGGGCACCACCACTGTGGTTATGGGAAATTGTGGGGTCGGGTTTGCGCCCTGCCGACCGAAAGACCGTAATGTATTGGTACAGCTCATGGAGGGGGTTGAAGAAATTCCCGGCACGGCTTTGGCCGCCGGCATCCCTTGGACGTGGGAGAGCTTTCCCGACTATATGCGTGAATTGGACGCTATTGAGCGCGATATTGATATTGCGGCCTTTATCCCCCATGGGCCGCTGCGGGTCTATGTCATGGGCGAGCGCGGCGTCAATCGGGAGGCCGCCAATAAGGATGATGTTGAGCATATGAAGGAACTGGTGCGTGAAGGTCTCAAAGCCGGGGCCATCGGCCTATCCAGCTCACGCACGCTTTTACACCTCAGCAGCTCTGGCGCCAATGTGCCGACCTTTGACGCCGCAGCGTCGGAAATGAAAGCTCTGGGCAGCGTGCTTGACGGCGCGCATGGCCATGTCATGCAGTTTATTTCCGACTGGCAGGACGCTGAGGAGGAATTTAATATTTTGCGCGAAACGGCCCGCTCAACTGGTGCGAAGGGCACGTTCACGCTTATTCCGATTGAAAACCCGAGCGAGGGAATGAATGAAGACCCCGATTTATGGCGCGCTCAATTAAAGCGTATCGAAACCGCGCAAGCTGATGGGCTGGATATTCGCGGTCAGGTGATTTCGCGCCCGATTGGCATTTTAATGGGTCATCCAGCCTCCATGAGCCCGTTTTACAAACGCCCCAGCTATCTGGCGCTGGCCGATTTACCGCCGGCCGAAAAGGCCACCAAATTAAAGGCGCCAGAAACCAAGGCACGAATACTGGCCGAGGAAAACGACAATCCCCACATTTTCGTACAATTGCTGTCGCACAATTTTGGCGCCATGTATCCGATGGAAAATCCCATTGAGTATTTGCCAAATAATGAAAATTCGGTCGCCGCCCGCGCCGTGGCTGAGGGGCGTGACCCGCAAGAATGGTTATATGATTTTTTGGCCGATAATGAGGCGCAAAATCTCATCTATATTCCGGCCACCAGCAAATCAAAAGACAAGATTGGCGAATTGCTCAAACATCCGCACACGGTTGAAGCTCTGGGCGATGGCGGGGCGCATGTCGGCTCTATATGCGATACCAGCGCCAATCTATTTGTGCTGACCAAATGGGTTTTTGACGAACAGCTGTTTTCTCTTGAAGAGGGCATTCGTATGATTACCAGCGAACCGGCAGAGTTTTTCTCATTTCATGATCGGGGTCGTCTGGATATTGGCTTGAAAGCCGACATGAATATTATCGATTTCGATAATTTGCGGCTGAAAACGCCTCATATGGTGAATGACCTTCCGGGCGGCGGCGCCCGTTTTGTGCAAAATGCAGACGGTATTATTGCCACTTTTGTGGCCGGTCAAAAGATTTACGACAATGGGCAAGAGACGGGAGCTCTACCTGGCAGACTGGTTAAATCATCCAGAGCTGATATGCCCGAAGCGGCAGAATAAAAGCTTCTTATCTATTGAGCCTATTCGGCGTAATACTCCCCCCAAGGCAGCTGTCGCCCCCGCAAAAAGCGCAAGAGCCGCAGTCGCTTAATCGCGATGCCGTTGCTGCGTCGATTGGTGAAAAAAGTACAGGCGCCAGGTTCTCATAAAGCAGGCTGACCCAGAATTGTTTCCAGGAAAGCTCCACCTTTGCAAGATAATTACGCGACATTGCCCACTCCTTGGTCGAAATTAGCTTCGACTTTTGCTTAATGGGGAGGCAAGACCCATTCCACTCTCGTCGAAAGCGAGATCGGCGCAAGGGAATGCTCATTTCAGCTTATCGTTTTCGGCTTAACTATCGCCTTTATGCGCGTCCATTACCCCGACAATCATTTCTGTGAGATTGGGGGTGGCCTCGCGAAACGTTTCCACCGCTTCAAGGGGAAGCGACATGTTAAAGCTGGAATGCGGTATTGGCCCATATTGCCCTTTGACGACCTCGACAATGGAGACGTCTTGCGGCGGACTATCCGCGGTCATCAAATCGCCATCGGTCCAATGCTCGAGAATAAACCCATGCGGGTCGCGCCAATAATCATAGAGCTGACTGCCCAAGAGGTGCCGGCCAATGCCCCATTCATGGACATATTTCCCGCTCGTCTTCATGTGGAAATGCCCCGCCATCAAATCGTCGAGGGATTTTTCTAATTCAAATCCAGCATGGCCGAAAGTGCCGTGAAACGGCTCGGCCTCCGGCGGCAAAGCCACCACATTGAGCGTATGGTGATCGCTCGGCATATCGCCATTATCGCAGCGGATAAAAGCCCCGCCGACATTGCCGTCCGGGCCAATAATATTGTCGGAAACAATCATCCCGAGCACATCATGATACCATTTAATGCTGGCCGGGCCGTCTTTCACATTAATGGCCGTATGGCCCAGCCGCATGACGCTGCTGGGCAGCGCATATTGCATATTGCCCTGGCTATCCATCGACCATTCCGCCGCCCCACCACCAAAGCGCTGGGTTTCATTTAGGCGATGTTTGTGTTTGCCGGAGTTCAAGAGCGGCACGTTTTCATCTATCGGGTCCGCCTTATGGACGCCGTGATAGACCTCAATGCCAAGGCCGTCCGGGTCGGTGAGGCGAACCCTTTTGCCACCCATCATGGCGTCGCCATCTTCGATAACCACACCCTGGCTGTCGGCCAAGGCTTGAATTTCGGCCAAGCTGTTCACTTCATAGCCAGCGGCGATAAAGGCGTCCGTATCGGCTTTCTCAGCGGCATAAATATAGGCGTCTGTGCCCGTGCCGCGATAGAAAATCGCCTCGCTAGTTTTGTGCACGGCGGTCATTCCAAAATCTTCCAGATAGCCCGCTTGCGCTTCAAGGTCGCGCAATTGAAAGCGGATAAAAATAATATCCGTAACTTTTGCAATCGGCTGGGTCATGTCTGCGTCTCCTCATCCATTTCTTTCCAAACTTCATCCAATACCGCACTGGCCGAAATGGACACTGGCCAGCCCGCATAATGCGCAACATGCAAAATGACTTCTTCAATCGTCTCGCGCGTAATGCCGAGATTGCGGGCCCCGCGAAAATGCAGCCGCAATTCATTGTCGCGGTTCAAAGCGATTAAACTGGTTAGCGTCACTAGGCTGCGCGTCTTTAAATCCAGCCCGTCTCGCGTCCATATGGTGCCAAACAGGGCTTGCACCGTATGGGCCCGTAAATCATCGGAAAGGGTTGGGTTGGCCTTGGATAAAAGCCCTAGCTTCTCAACAATCACGGCACCAGCCGCCATTTTTTCGTCATCTACATCATAGCTCATGCGGCGTCCTCTCGGGTTTCATCGGGGGTTATAGCCTTGGCCAATTGGCTTTCCAGCAGAGGCAAAAACGGCGATGGCTTGCCTTGGTAAACCGCATCAATCGCGGCGCGCCACTCCCAGCTGTGTTGGTCGGTCATGGCGGGTTGATAGCTCGGGCGCGCTTGCACGCGTTGCCAATAGGCGGCCAAATGCGGCAGTTTTTCTGCGCTTAAAACGCCGTCGAGGTGCACATCCTCCAGCCGATGCAAATGCGCCGTCATCATCACGTCCAGCATGGTATAATCGCCGAACATATAGGCGCGGCCATCAGAGAGGCGTTGCTCGCAATCGGCCAGTCCGAGCGCCAATTGCTTGATAAATTTCTCATACAGCGGTTTGGGCAATCCACCGCGCAAGCGCAGAACGCAAAAAGCGACTTTGCGCATCGGGTCCGGGTGTTTGGTCAAATAATCCCACATCACCGCCAGAGCCCGGCGGCGCTTTAAAATATTGGCAAGAATATAGGTGCTGGCCCCGGCAATCGAGGTTCCAAAATTGCCACCCAGTGGGATATCGCTGCGCAAGGCGTTTTCCAGCACTTGTTCGTTCAAAGCCTGTTGCCCTTCGGCGGTCTTGGGCACCAGCGAAGCGCCTTGGCTCGGCGCATAAGTGTCGAGATAGCGAATGATATCCCAGCTGTCGTAAATCGGGACGCCGTTATGCAGCAAGACAGGCACCACGACTTTCGGATTGATTTTCTTGTAAGCGCGCGACAGATTCTCGCCCGTCAGCTCCAAATGCATGTGATGCGATTTATACGCAATCTGCTTTTCTTCCAGCGTTAACCGCACCATTTGCGAACATAGGGATTCTCCATAATGATAAAGCTCGAACTCTTCTTCATTAGCCAACAAAATACTCTCCTCTTATTCGATACGCGTTCCCGTGGGGTCTTTCTCGACCACATTCTCAATCGTGCCGAGCGGGCCGAAGTCGCAGGTCACGACATCGCCCGGCTTCAGCCAAGGCTGACCGTCCAACCATAGGGCCACACCCGACGTGGTGCCCGTGAGGATGATATCGCCGGGATAGAGGGTGCAAGCGGTGGATAAATGGTTGATCAGCGTCGGGATATCAAACACTAAAAGACTGGTGTTCGAGCCTTGGCGTTTTTCGCCATTGACGCTGCAGGTAAAGTCGAGATTTTCAAAATCCAGCTCATCCGGTGTCACCAAGGCTGGCCCCATGGGGCAATGGCTGTCCCAGCTTTTGCCCATGGTCATGGTTTGCGACGCCATTTGCCAATCCCGAACTGAGACATCATTGGCGACCATGGCGCCCGCAATCACCTCATGAGCACGCGCTTTGGGAACGCGGCGGCAGGTTTTGCCGATAACAATTGCCAGCTCCGCTTCATAATCTAACTGCTCGGATTCTGGCGGCAGGTAAATCGGCGAAAAAGGTCCGGTGACTGAAGAATTCTGTTTGGTGAAAAGTATTGGCGTCTCCGGCGTTGGAAAATCTGGCATGGCTTCCTGCACTTCTTCCAAATGGTCGCGATAATTCAGTGCCACCGCCAGTATTTTCCCGGGCTGAGAAACCGGCGACAAAAGCTCGACTTCGTCGAGCGCAAAATCATCGCCTGCCGCCGCCCGGGCCGCTTGCATGGCCCCATCGCCAGCGTGCAAAAACGCATTCATCTCGGTTGGTAATTCTGGCGCGGCGCGCGATAAATCGGTAATTCGATCGCCGTTTAAAACTCCCAAACGCGCGTGGCCTCCGTGGTTAAATGTAATCAGTCTCATTGTCGTCCCCTATCCATCTTAAAATAACTGTCTAGTCTTCTCTTCTGGCTGTCAATATATAATTGACACTGTGTCAATTCTATCGAGCGATTACTCGAACCCAGCCCTTTCTTCGGCCAGCAATTGGCCCGAAAGCGCCTGCATATGCTGTTCTAATTGCTCGGCTAGGGACGTTTTCCCAACTTTCAGCGTGGCATAAATCTGCCTATCAGGGCGCAGTAAAAACCCAACGCTCTGAGTGCTGGCGGCCATATCGGTAATCAGAGTGTCCTCGGCCGAAAAATCGTGACCCAGAGTAAAAATCGGACACGCAAGGGCGGGATAAGCATCGCTGACCGTTTGCAACTCAACGCGCGCGCTGTTGTCTAAGGCCAGCACGCAAAATCCGCGCGGCAGAAATGCATCGAGCCGGTCGCGCGCCCCATTTTTATGGACCCAGGATTGCGGGATTTGCCAACCAGCGGTCAGCTCATCCGCCAGCAGCCCTTTGCCAAGGCGCCAAGTGATGCCGAACTGAATGCCGCTTATCAATGGGGGAATGAGTTTGCCAAGACGCAAAAAACTATCGCGTAGAAACGCCTTCACCGGATTGCGGGTCTGAATAATCTCGCCGATTTGCACCGCCTGTTTAATCACCGCCTGCACATGCGCATATCTTTCGCTGTGATAAGTTTCCAGCAGAGCGGGCGCATATTGGCTGCGCAAAACCCCGGCCAATTTCCATATGAGGTTTTCAGCATCGCGCAGGCCAGCACACATGCCTTGCCCTAAAAATGGTGGCATTTGATGCGCCGCATCGCCCATTAAAAAGACCCGATGATGGCTCATCCGCTCGGCCAGAAGAGCATGGAATTCGTAAACTTTGGAGCGTAAGATGTGCCCGTCTTCGGGTTTAATATCGGGCCCTAAATGGTACAAATAGGGACGCATCATGGTACGCACAGCGTCCTGGTTTTCCATATCGGCTGCCTTATCGCCGGGGTTCATCATGAACTCCCAACGAATATGTTGGCCAGCACAAGGCACCAACGTACCGGGTCGTTTGGGGTCGCAGAATTGGTAAACATTGCGAGCGAATTCAACCCCCGGATCCAGCTCCCAATCGACCACCAGCCAAGGCTCGTCACATTTTAAATCTTTCAGTGCGATATCGGCCAAACGGCGCACCGCACTATCCGCGCCATCGGCGCCGATAAGATAAGCAGCGGTGATGGTTTGGGCGGCGTCGGTTTCGGCACAGCGCAGCGTCATCGTGACTTGCGTATCTTCTTGCTTTAACGCCTCCAGCCGCCAGCCGAGCTGATAGTCAATCGCCTCGCAGCCAGCAAGATTGTCGCGTAAGTTTTTTTCCACCAACGGCTGGCGAAAGAAAATATCGGTCGGCCAGCCCGCGGTTTCCGCAACTTCATCGAGCGCTGCCAGCATCAAGGAGGCGCCGCGCCCATTGACAAACTCAACCGTCTCATTGCTAGCGCTTTGCGCCATCACCGCATCGGCAATGCCAATAGATTGGAAAATCCGCATGGTCTCGCCGTCGAAATGAACCCCCCGCGGGATATCGTAAATTTCCGTCTGCGGGTCCACGACCAGCGTTTTAATATTATGCTGAGCGAGCAAATTCGCCGCCATGGCGCCCGTCGGCCCAAAGCCGGCGATCACGACATCATAGTCCGGACGCATGATAAGGCTCCTTTGCGCTGGCTGTATTTTTCATATCAACCTTCCAGAACATCGTTCAACGCCGCCGCATCCGCGCCCGCCCCGCTGAGCAATATTTTCAAAGCGTTTTTAACTTCCGCCTGAGATATGTCCTTATCCGCCACCCGTGCCATTAGGCTCAAAATACTGGCGACAAAAATATGCATAAACACGTCGATTTGATTGGCATCGAGCGAAAGACTGCCTTCGGCAATGGCGGCCTCCACATCGTGGCGCAAATTATCCATCCGGAAATGGGTAAAGCGCGGATCAAACGCCATCAAGGTGACCACAGATTTAACGCGCGCTTTATCGCGCAGCGCAATGGTCACGATACTCATCGGTATTCCAGCGATGCGGTGCAGCGCGGTTTTATTTTTATCTTTATCCTTTGGCGCCTCATAGAGCGCTTCGAGACGGTAAATTTCTCGCCTTATCATGGCATCCAGCAGGTCATCGACACTGTCAAAATAAGTGTAAAAGCTCGGGCGCTTCATTTGCGCCGCCATGCAAATAGTGCCGGCGGTCAATTCGCGCGGGCTCATTTCCCCCAAAAGCTTAAGCCCGGCATCCAGCAGGGCTTCTTGGGCGCGGGCGCCTTTGCTGCCCGCCGGATGGGGTTGCGTGGGGGCAGCGCTGGGCACTTCTTTGGGGCGGGGGTTTGGCATTTTTTAAAACTCGCTGCAAAAACTCGCTGGTCAGATAGTCTCAAGTTAAAAATATAATTGACACAGTGTCAATTATATTTTTACACTCGGGAGAAAGATTTCACGGTGGTGCGGCTTTTATCGACACCGATTTAGAAGGACCGTCTCATGGTAGAACTCGCAGCATCAGATGTGCTCACAAAAGAAGTGCTCGATTGGCAAGGGCTGCATTTATTTCATTTTTCCGGCTCCTCTTGCTCGCAAAAACTGCGGATTTATTTGCGCTTGAAAAACATCCCCGTCACCTTGCGCCCGACCAATCTGTTGAAACATGAAAATGAAACCGATTGGTATATGGGCATTAATCCGCGTGGCCTGGTGCCGACGCTTATCGATGACGGCAAAGTGATTATCGAAAGCAATGACATTATCACCCATCTAGAAAACAAATTCCCCACGCCGTCGCTTATCCCTGAGGGATGCCAAAATGAAGTGGAGGAAATGCTGAAATTTGAAGATGATTTGCATATGGATTTTCGTACCCTGACCCTGCGGTTTTTTGTGCCGTCGGCCATTGTGCAAAGAAGCGACGAGCAATTGACGCATTATACAGAGGCCGGTTCTGGCCTGGTACAGGGCGAGGTGGATACGCATAAGGCTGACGAAACGGCTTTTTGGCAAGAGATGAAAGACCATAGGGGCGTGCCCGAGTTTCGCACCAAAGCGGCAGTGACGGCCATGCGCGAGGCCTTCGAGAATTATGAAACGCAATTGGCCAAACACGCTTATCTGCTGGGCGACGCGTTAAGCGTTCTAGATATTGCTTGGTATGTTTATGCCAATCGATTGGTCAACATGGGCTATCCGCTGGCGAGCCTACACCCTCATGTGGCCGCCTGGTTCGCGGATATTCATAAACGCCCCGATTTTTACAAGGAAGTGGCCACGCCATTGCCCTTGCGCGTGATATCGCGCGGGCTGCAAACCGTGCATCGTCTCAAAGGCAAACATATCGGGGCGTATCTGCGCTAACCCTTTCACCAAACCGCAAAGACCGGAGACCAAGAAAATGCAAAAAGATTATGCCGTGAAGCAGAAAGTCATTCATTGGCTGATGGGGATTTTCATCATCTTAGATTTATTTATCGCGCAGAAATTTGGAAATTTTAGGAGCGATAGCGTCGGTTTTATTGCCTATTATAATGAGACGCGTTTCGCCTCGCGCATAGACCATGCGACCATGGGCTATATTCTGACTTTCTTATTTGTCTTTAGGATATTTTTCCGCAGCCGCCATGGGGCCGCTGCCCTGCCCGCCGATATGCCGCCATGGCAAGTCAGAGCGGCGCATTGGGGCCACGTTGGGCTTTATGTTTTGATGGCGGTTTTATTGCTGAGCGGCATTATCACGGCCAGCGCCGCGAGCCAGCCGATTGTTATTCTTGGCTTTTACGATGCCGCTTTCGGTGCCACCGATGAAGGCCTGTTTGAGACGGTTCGCCAGATACATGAATTAAGCACCAATTTAATTATTGCGCTGATTATCGTTCATATTGTGGCTGCCCTGTATCACCATTTCATTGCCCGCGACAATACCACATCGCGGATGTTGAGGTTTTGGAAACGCACCGCGCGCTAATCGGTCGCTGGTGAAATAGGAGTTTTAAGAATAATGCGTATTTTAGTTTTACTAACCGCCTGCGTGGGCTTGGCCCTGAGCATGGCGCAGGCCGCCCAAACCCCTGACCCGCAATCCCAAAAACGCCCCAATATAATTGTCATTCTGGCCGATGATTTAGGCTGGGGCGATGTGGGCTTTAACGGCAGTGAGATTCAAACCCCACACCTCGACGCGCTGGCAGCGACCGGAAAGCAATTAACCCATTTTTACGCGCATCCGACGTGCAGCCCGACGCGGGCCTCTTTGCTGACCGGACAATCCGGATTGCGGCTGGGTGTCATCCGTCCCTATTCCAAATTAAACCCCAAAGGCTTGCCGCTGGACCGCAAGCTGCTGCCGGAGTTTTTGAAACAACATGGCTATCAGACTGCGCTCGCGGGCAAATGGCATTTAGGGCCGCTGAAAAAAGCCCATCTGCCCAACTCGCGCGGCTTCGACAGTTTTTACGGTCACCTGACCGGCGGGGTCGGCTATTGGGACCATGTGCATGGTGGCCATTACGACTGGCAACGCGATGGCGTGACCGCGCGCGACGAGGGCTATACCACGCATTTATTAACCGATGAGGCCCTGCGGGTGGTCCGCACGCGCGACAAGGAAAAGCCTCTGTTTCTCTATCTCGCCTTTGGTGCTCCCCACCTGCCGAATGAGGCCCCGAGCGACACGGTGCAAAAATATAGCCATATCGAGAAAAAAAATCGCCGCATCCATGCCGCCATGGTCAGCGAAATGGATATCGCCATTGGCAAATTGATGAAAGAGCTGGAGGCCCAAGGCATCCGCAAAGAAACGCTGGTGTTTTTCATGAGCGATAATGGCGGGCTGACCCAATATCGCCTGCTGCCCAATATGGCGTATAAAGTGGTTGGCGGATTGCAACGGATATTCGGCGTGCCGATTCCCGTGCGGTTTGTCGAATTTTTACGCACCAATATGTTCGATGGCGCGGCGGAAAATAGCCCCTTGCGGGGCGGCAAAGGCTCTATTTTAGAGGGTGGTATTCGCGTTCCTGCGATTATCTATTGGCCGTCAAAATTGGCCAGCACCAATTATGAGGGCCGAATGCAGGTCACCGATGTGCTGTCGACCCTTATGGAAGCCGCCACGGGCACGCCTGAAACGGGGCAATTGAGCGATGGCAAAAGCATGTGGCCGGCGCTCACCAAGGACACGAAAATAGCCCCTTCGGATTTCGTGACCGTGGGGCTGGATGGCTCGGCTTTTATCAGCGGCCAGTGGAAATTGATCGAGCGCAGAAATGGCGATTTAGAACTTTACGACATCAACCAAGACGCGACCGAAAGCCATAATCTCGCGGCCGAAAAACCAGCCCTGGCGGAAAAACTGCGGCAACAATTCGTCGCTTCCGCCGCTGGCCCAGACACGCATATTCCAGTAGCCAAGGCTATCTTGAATTCAGACGGATTTGGTGGAGAAGAAACCCAGCCGCCTCTGGCCGAGATGGCAACTGAATAAGACTTAAGGCTCAGGTTTTCTAAATTTTTTCTAGTTTTGAAAAATGGTGCCCGGGGGGCTGATTTGATGTCGGTCATCCTGCAAGACCTCTTCTTAATAACCCATCAGATGCTGGTAGAGGGCATAGAGATCGATAAACTGACGCCTATCATAATGTTCGGGCAGAACCTGCGACAGATCTCCAATCACCCGCTTCGGCTTGAGGCCGGAAGGTAAAGCCCTCATTGACGCTTCTATCAGGCCCTTCGGGCCATGCTAATAGGTTACGGGAATTACTTAAAGAAAACGTCGGTTGCCCCAAGAGTTAGAGGGCACTGGACAGAAGTGGCTTTCCGTCTAGGAAGTTCTCTACATTTGCTTGCGTTAGTTCGGCTTGCGCGAACAGTGTCTCATATGTTGCCCCACCCTGGTGAGGCGTCAGTATCACGTTGGGCACCTCTGCCCATTTCGCGCTACTTGTTGGTTCGGGATCAAATACATCAAGACCCGCGCTCCCAAGCCTATTCGTTCTCAAAGCGTTAATCAAAGCATCTTCATCTAAGACGCTCCCTCGGGAGACATTCACAAGCGCCCCTTCCGGCCCAAGGCAATCAATGATATTCGCATTGATGAGATTATGCGTTGTATCATCTGGGCGGCAACAAACAATTAGGCCACGGCATGCAGATGCCAGCTCTTCGAGGCTGCCAACATAAGGCAGTTCAACGTCTGGTTTCGGGCGCGGGCCCCACCATTTTAGATCGACGCCAAACGGACTGAGTCGCTTCGCAACTTCCTTGCCAATAGACCCAAAGCCGACAATGCCAACAGGCAGATTGCGAATCGAGTGGCGAAGCGGGGGCGCGGAAGTCTCCCACTGATCTGTTAGAATGTAATCATGTACCTGCGGAATGCGCAGCAAGAGCGACGTCATCATGGCGACCGCAAGATCCGCGACATCACCCGAGTTCATTCCAGGTGCGTTGGTGACCGAGATCCCGCGCGCACGACACGCATCTAGATCTATGTTGCTAAAACCCGCCGATACAGATGCGATCATCTTGAGCTTCGGCAACCGAGCCAACATCGCTTTGTCGAGCTTCTCAATGCTGGCCGA
>Ga0206682_10001795_pt1 | contig 20532 bp, 21 predicted proteins | sample M240m12015metaG_FD_155444 | JGI IMG/M metagenome (GOLD analysis project Ga0206682, IMG submission 155444) | Ammonia-oxidizing marine archaeal communities from Monterey Bay, California, United States - M2 40m 12015 | ecosystem: Environmental > Aquatic > Marine > Intertidal zone | place: USA...
CAATGGACGAACAATCGACCAGTTAGAGCAAGTAATTGATATGATAAAGAATAACCCAAACAGTCGACGAATCATAGTTTCTGCGTGGAATGTAGGGGAATTAGATGAAATGGCACTGATGCCATGTCATGCCTTCTTCCAATTTCATGTCGCAAATGGAAAACTCAATTGTCAGTTATATCAGAGAAGCGCAGATGTATTTCTTGGTGTTCCTTTCAACATTGCATCTTATGCAATTCTAACGCATATGATCGCTCAAATTTGTGGATTAGAAGCTGGCACTTTTGTCCACACTCTAGGTGATGCACACTTGTACACTAACCATCTAGAACAAGCAAGATTGCAGGTTAGTAGAGAGCCTATGCCACTACCTACTTTGAAATTAAATCCTGATATTGAAAATATTGATGATTTCAAATTTGAAGATTTTGAGGTAATTGATTACCAACATCATCCGCACATATCTGCACCTATTGCCATTTGAGGGATTTAATGATTATCTTCGTATACGCATGTGACCTCAAGGGAGCGATTGGTAAGGATGGTGACCTACCTTGGAAGCAGTCAACCGACCTTCAGCATTTCAAGAGAGTGACATTGGGTGGAACTATCGTCATGGGTCGTAAAACATGGGAAAGCCTACCGGGAAAACTCCCTGGTCGTAGAAGTATAGTGATGAGTAGATCTCAAAGAGATGACATAGAAGTGATGAGTTATGATGAAGTACGACTTCTGTCTCAAGAACAAGATGTTTACATAATTGGCGGGGGCGAAATATACCGACTTTTCATCGATGACGTGAAAGAACTTCATCGAACAATCATACAAACCGAGGTCGAAGGCGCTGATACATTCGCTCCAGACATACATGAATTAGGATTCCATTTGATTGGTGAAAGAATAGTTGAAGCTGGAGATAAAGACCAGTACAACATGGTATTCCAACATTTTATTCGCTAATTCTCGGGTTTATACTCGGTAACTCTGACACCTAATCTTCCTGTAAGCGCTTCTCTTTGCATAATCCTAGAAAATTTCCTCTCGAAGGCTGATTTCAAATCGATTTTCATGGCCAAAGAATGGCCCATAAGTAGAATTAGAATGTCTGCCATTTCTTCTGCACATTCTTCGATAGGTTTGCCCTTAGTTACCGCTGCAGACAGTTCACCAAGTTCCTCGACTGTGAGTGCAATTCTATAGCCCATATCATGACCATTCTTTGATTCGAAATCATGCTTATGATGGAAAGATGCAACTTTTTTCATCATTGTTTCCCATTCATCAGTTGCTTCGAAATCCATCCATTGTGGTACATCCTTTCCTTCCATAGCGGCGATAGGGCACGGAAGGCAATAGAAGTTTTCATTCGTCTAACAGTTCAATCAAACAGCCCCAAACAGGCCCTAGTCGAGTGTTAGCCGTGGAAGAAACATCATGATGATGTAAATCAGCGGTTGAATCACCAGGTTCACGCCCAGCAGCCCAATTGGAGGAGATACAAACTGCAACATATGGGATTTCTAATTCTCGAGTGAGTTTAGCCTCACGTGGCATAGTCATACCAACCATGTCTCCGCCTAATTTTTCGATTGCATCAATCTCAGCACGTGTTTCAAAATGAGGACCTTGCGCAAGCCAATATGTGTACATCAAGTTCTCTTTGGCATCAAATCCTTGAGATTCACGCAATGACCCTTCCAAAATAGCATTCAATTTCAAAGAAAATGGTTCGGTAACCGAAGTAAAAACTGCTTCATCGTCGTGAAAAGTACTAGCAACTCCTGTGAAGTCAATATATTGCTCTGCAAGTCCTACTTTCCCCGGCGGGAAGTCATGTGCAATTGCGCCAACGGAACATACCGCCATAATTGCATCGCAGCCAGAATCTTTGAGAGCCATGACATTGGCACGGTGATTGATAGCATGAGGCGGCATATTGCTACCATTACCGTTATGATGTCTTTGAAGGAAAATTAACTCTCTTTCTTGACCTTCTTTCTCAAGCGTCATACATGTTAGAGGAACTTCACCCCAAATGGTCTCTACATTGACTGTATCTGTACGAATCAGAGTGAAACCTGCTTCATTAATTTGTGTACCGAGAGTCATCTCGATAAGTCCAGTACCACCTATGACGCCTAAACGCTGCATATCTACGCCACCTAGTTATCACTTGTCAAACCTGCGCACAGGAATGTCCGATTTACTCGATTCAAGCACTAAGACGTTCAATCAGTTCTGATTTCTTACCGGATACTGGCTTGCCAGCAGCCTTTAGAAGTTCCTTAAGTTCTGCAACTGTCATGCTACTATAATCTGTAGCATCGTCAGAAGATACTTCTTCAGCAACTTCTTCTTCAGCGACTTCTTCCACTGTTTCAGTAGTTTCTGCCTTTTCTGATTCAGGTGCAAGTGCTTCTGCAGCATCTAGAATAGATGGTGAATCATCAGATTCTTCATCTTCCATAGCCGCAGCGATTGCAGCTGCCTTCTTGGCCTTTATTTCCGATTCTTGTCTTGCTTCTTCAGCGTGAATCTCATCCAGAGTTGGACCTGTTTCAGAGATTACACCCTCTTGTAGCAACTGACTCTTTCTGATCGAGATAGAGCGTATGGGATAAATTGGCTTGATAGCCTTGCGGATATCTTCTTCCAGTTCTCCGCCAAGAATAGATTCTTGTAACTTCGAGTAAGTGTTCTTGGAAGCAAATGCTAGCATAACTTCTCTAGTTTTCATACGCATTGCTTGCTTTACAGATGTTTGAACACGCTTTTGAGTAATTGTTAGAGGTTTTAGTCTAACCAAGTAACCATCGGTAGTGACAACATCGATTACGTCATCTATCTTTCCACGATATCGACGAATTTGTCTTCTTACGTGGTCGGTTTGATGATGGTGACCGATAAAGGTAGTAAGAGCATCTTGCCCTACACATTCCTTAACACGGAACTTTAGGATGACGTGCATCTTAGTAAAATCGCCGTTGAATTCTTGTAGAGTCATTTGGTATACTCTACCAACAATATGCTCATCAGACTCTCCGAGAGTCTCTCCGATGTTCTTGAAATCCCATGGATGACGAGGTGCACGAATTGTGTACCATCTCTTCATCTTCCACTTATCACGCTGCTTACGTGCTGCTGCACGTGCTTTTGCACTAACTTTCTTTGCTGCCATCAGAATCATCTCGGGGTGTCTTGCGGGGGCTACCCCACTTGCAAGTCGCCGACTGACCACCCCTATTTGAAGAAGACTACTGTATTGCTACATTAAATATTTGATAAAATACCTTCGTTAAACTATTGAATGAGAAAATATGAGACCTAAATATGGGAGTACATCACCTGACTTGGAGAGTCACTGCAAGTGGTTTGGAAGATGAAGTACTAATCGCTAGTGCAATCTCTGAATTAATTGCAAACGACGAACTGGTAGATATTGAGAAAACAACCTCGTACTATGGTTCACCAATCCATCTTATCAGTGCGACAACTAAGAAAAATAAAATTGCAATTCAATCTCTCGCTAAATTAGGTTCACAAAATCTAGACATACTTATGTCATCATTGGAAGAAAGACTCGATGAAAGCAATACGCTACACTTTCGCCTAGGGTTGGATGAATTGATTCAAGGAGAGGCGGTAATAGTTTCATCAAACACCAAATCTATCAAAGGTCAAACCAAATTAGAAGTATATCCTGGACAGTCTGTATTAGAAGAAGCCGTAGGCATACTAAATCTAGCAAAAGAGAGTGCTGCGTCTAATTGACTGCTCTTTTTTTGATTAGGCACCTCACAAGGGATTAAGTATTGAGGGCGTTTACGCTGAATGAGGAGTAATAATGCCACACGTTGTAACATCAGGTTGCGTAGATCACAAGTACCAAGAATGCGTCGCTGTATGCCCAGTTGAAGCTTTCAGAGAAGCCGAGACTTACCTGGTCATAGACCCAGACGAATGTATCGATTGTGGAGCATGTATTCCTGAGTGCCCAGTAGATGCAATCTTTGCTGATATCGACGTCCCTGACGGCGAAGAAGCATGGATTGATAGAAATGCAGATGAATCGGTCGATGCAGAAATTGCAGAAGGCGATTCACCAGTTCTTGCCGATTGAGCACACCTCAAATTTGGAGTTTTTTCAATGTCAGTAGATTTTAATCAATTAAGAAACGGTAGCGACTTAGTGAAAAGAGGCTTTGCTAGAATGCAGCAAGGTGGAGTAATCATGGATGTAGTCAATCCAGAACAGGCAGCAGTGGCTGAAGACTCAGGCGCAGTTGCAGTAATGGCACTCGAAAGGGTACCAGCTGATATTCGCAGGGACGGCGGAGTTGCAAGAATGAGCCATCCCGACATGATCCAAGGGATTCTCGATTGTACATCCATTCCCGTAATGGCTAAGTCTAGAATCGGTCATGATGGAGAAGCAAGGATATTGGAATCGATGGGCGTCGACATGATCGATGAGTCCGAAGTACTAACACCAGCAGATCCATTTTTCCACATCAATAAGAAAGACTACGAAATACCATTTGTTTGTGGTGCCACTGAACTTGGAGAAGCCGTTAGGCGTATCTGGGAAGGAGCATCCATGATTCGAACAAAAGGGGAAGCAGGTACCGGAAATGTAGTCGCTGCTGTCACACATGCACGTATTATTGACCAAGAAATTCGTCAAATGCAATTACTCGACGATGCAGGCATCTCCGATGCTGCAAGTCACATTATCGACAGATACAGGGTTCTATCCAATAAATCTAAACTTCCAGGCAAATATAGCATGACACCATTCGGCGAGATAAATCAAACTATGCATGACGAGGTAACCTCTATTCTAAACGATGTAAAGAAAATGCAAAGACTACCTGTAGTGACTTTTTCGGCGGGTGGAATCGCAACCCCTGCTGATGCTTCACTGATGATGAGAATGGGAATGGACGGGGTATTCGTAGGTTCAGGGATTTTCAAATCGGAAGACCCAAAGACGATGGCAGATGCAATAGTAATGGCGACTGCGCACTATGATGATGGCGCTAAAGTAGCCGAAGCTATGGGCATGACCCTAGGTTCTGCAATGGTTGGAGACGAACTCGATACTCTCGAAGTTAGACTCGACCAACGTGGTTGGTAAATTCACTCTAGAGGGTTTTCAATTCCCTCTTCACCGAGAGTCCACTTCAATGTTTTAACAACACCCTGAAGCGCCTTGTGGGTTCTTGCTGATTCCTTCATACCATCCAAGTCGCCCGTCTTACGGCACTGCTCGTACCATTCTTTCCACTGAACCAATCTCTTTTCAGCTTCTTCGAGCATTTTCTCGATCTCTTCCCAAGTTCTGTTGTAAGAGCGATAGGGATTACCGGCACCTGTGGACATATGAAACAATTCGCCGGATATCAATTGATATTTTATTTATACCCATAGATACTTCATATATCTAGCTTAGAATCTTCTAATATTGTACCCTTTTCCACTACCACATTATCTCCAACAACACAGTTGGAAAGTGAGCATGAGTCTTCAATTGATACATTTTGACCAATAACAGACTGCTCAATTTTACAATTTTCCCCAATTACAGAGTGTGACATTATCAAAGAATTGGAAATAATGGAATTTTCTCCAGTACAAACACCACTTGATATTACACTGCCCTGATTTTCACCCTTCGAATCTGAATCTTCAAATTCAAATCCATTAGAACCGATAACTTGGCCCTTGGGCATTGGAAACGGTAGAGAATCTCTGCTGGACATCAAAACCTGCTGAGCTCTAATGAGTTCACTAGGTGAGCCTACGTCAAACCAAACTCCATCTATTTTCTTAGCATAAATAGGCCATTCCATCTCCAATAATTTAGGAAATAATTGTTTACTGAAATCATACTTTTCACCTTCAGGTACGAGTGCTAATGCTTCGGGTTCAATAATGTACAAGCCTGCATTAATCACGTTACTAAACGCCTCTTCTGCTTTAGGCTTCTCTTTAAATCGAACAACATAACCTTCTTCTAAAGAGCCATTGATTTCTCCTGATTGTTGCTCTGACAAACCAACAATTCCAAACTCAGAAGGGTTTTCCACCTCCCAAAGAGCCATCGTTACTTTGGCATTGGAAGTTTTGTGACATTCGACTAATTTCTTTAGGTCACAAGAAAGTACTGAATCCCCAGAACCTACGATGAAAGTATCTTGAAGTTGGTCTAGAAGAAGTCTAACACTTCCAGCAGTTCCCATCGGAGTGCTTTCCTGATTCACTGATGATTCTAATTGTGATTCTTCAGAACACCAGTCGTCGACCAATTCTTCAAGCATATCTCCTTTGTATCCTGTAGTAACAATGATATTACTGACACCAGCGTCCACCATTGCATCTTTGACATATTCAATAACAGGCCGACCAATTACTTCGACCATTGGTTTTGGCCTATTAGCAGTTAGTGGATACAACCTCGAACCTTGACCGCCAGCCATTATGACGCCAAACATGTTAATGCCTCATCTCTTTCTAGATGCATTCATGTTTATTCTACGCATGTTTTTCTTTTTCTTGGATTTGCTAGATGAACCCGAGGTGCGCATATCTTCACTGTTTATACCACCAAAGGTTAGACTACCAGTTTCTAGGAGTTGTTTGGTTAGAGACTCAGCAACATCATCTGATTGAGCACCTGTTTTCATTATTTCATCAATTGACTTGTTATGGTCAACCATCCAAGATTTACGTTCTTGACGAGCCATATTCAATTCTTCTCGAGCCTTGTTGACATCAACCATCATTTCGTCAATCTTACTGTGAACTTCATTCGCCTTCTCTTTTAGTCCAACGAATTCAAGATGGAATCTATCGCCTTCAGATTTCAAAAAATCTCTGTGAGCAAATACTTCATCAACTTCAGGTGACTTTTCATTTACTCTCCCAACTGCTTCAATCATTGCGTTATGTGCCGCATCTGCTTCTGCTTTGAGCGTTTTAATTGCAGAATCTAAGTCGGTTAAATCTACACTTACCAATTCAAATTTAGCAACTTCAGGCTCAAGTTCTTCGATTCTCTTAGAAAATCTCTTGATTTTTTCAACCATCTCTTTTTCTTTTTTGATTCCAACTGATGATGTTTCGAACTTCTTTTCGAGTGCATCGACTTCATGCTTCAATTGAGCATATTCGGTTGAAGCATCGCGTTTCTTACCATGCTCACTTCGACTGTCTTTATGCCTGACAAATAGACTCTTCATCTGTGCTTGAATTGCATTTCTCTTCTGCTTGAACATCTTTATTTCAGCACGAATAGCCTTCACTTCTGCTAAAACCAAGTCAATTTTTTCCTTGTGTTCTTTGTACTGAGATTGAACTGAATTTCTCTTATCTGCAGCGACCTTCGCTTGATCATTGAAATTATTCCTAACTTCTCGCATCTTGCGAACTCTAGATTCCATTGCATGTAATTGCTCTCGCAGATCACTATCCGGCTTCTCTTCGCCTTCCCCAAACTTGCCGCGCATGTCATGTCGTATGCATACTCCATTTCAATGCTATGCAAATTAGAATAAATCAAAATCATACGAAATTGAATATTGCAATCGCTGATGCAGTAACAATTCCTGCGACACCAATTAGTGATAAAATCAATGAACTGGTAGACCTAATACGCTCCTTAAATTCAGGACGAATTCTTACGTTCATTTGAGAACCAATCAATAATTCTCCACTTACCTCTTCCAATCTCACCGATACTGTCGCTTCGCCATACCTCTCTGGTAGCATAGTTTGCCATGCCACTGTTCCGTCTCTTAGAAGACCGGACATAACTGCTAAAATATCGTCATTACCTTTTTGGGCAATTGGAACTGCCTCATCGGGCCACCACTTCGTTTCACCGGGCTCTAATCTATAGGTCATAGCTAAATCATGCGGCCTAAAATCTGGAGATTGAACACGCAAAACAAGAGTTCGAGATTCATCTGACAAATTATGCATGAAAGTGAATAGATTAGCCTTCTTGTGAACTATATTCTCCATATCAACTTCGAAAACAATTCCGTCTCTAAGGGTCTTTCGTCCGGCAGAAAGGTCTTCTTCGATACGACCTATCATTCTAAAGAATGCTGGAGTTCTAATTTCAATATGTTCAATTATTGTCAACCATTGCTCGATAGTAAAAACTGGATGTTCTTTTACGAATTGAACTCCATTCTTGGTTAGAATTTCCCCAAACTCATCAAATACTGAAGATAAATCTAGCCCCTTAGAGTGCTTATACAAAATCATCATCATCTTTTCCCTAGCAAATCTAGGCTCTGTACCCCTTTTGACATGCTTCTCGACATCTTTGACAAATGCATCATAATCTGTTTTTAGGAGTGGGTCTAGTTGTGATTTAACTAAATCACTTAGAACCATATCAAGTGTTGATGGATGAACTGGAGGTTGGTAGGAATTGAGTAATCCTGTTCTTTTAGCCATATTGAAATGTGAACTACGGGTATATATGTGCTGACCGAGAGATAGAACTGTGAAAGAAAAGGATAAGAGAAGAAAGTTACGTCCTGTATCAGACTGTATACCATAGAAGAAAATCGCTGAAATTGAAAGTATGGCTAACATCGAGTAAATTAAAGCAAAGAAATGCTTCGAAGCAGACTTGTTTAGCAACTTTTCAAGTGGGTCATATCCATGCAGTGACCTTACGGATAAGTGCAATTCTTCTGCTTCTTTCACTTTGTTTCTGAAGTTCATAATGCTGAGATTTACTCGGTGACGGTGAACTGCCATAGAGAGGATATATCCTAAGAGAATAACAAATACCAATACTACAAGGATAGATGCGAAACTTTGACCTATTGATGGCTCTACAAAGTCGTTCCACCAATCTGGAGATGTTGTAGCCTGTGACCATGCACCGAAAAAAGCGAGAATTGCGAAGGCAGGTAAAAACAACAGCAGCCTGATTCCAGAACTAATCAGTTGTCTGTCCAGAGCATAGAGGAATTCTTCATCATTCCATTTTTTCATGGAAGTCATAGTTTTCTTTTTCATCCTCTCAACAGATTCTGACAAGGACTTGTGTTCAGCGTCGTCTTTGGAAGCCTCGACTGAATCGTCCGCTTCTTCAAAAGAGGTATCCAAATCTTCATCTCCCATGATAGGCCTAAATCACTTCAACACTAAAGTATTGACATCAATTAATGTTATATCAAGCCAAAACTAGAATTATATTTTCTGCCAGAGATTTAGTGACTTGGATTACATCGCCAGATTCAACAAATCGATTTTGACCATCATTGACAATTTCAGTACCTAACTTAAGACCTATTTTCCCTAGAGTCTCAATATCCTCAAGAGATAATGAGATTATCGAAATACTGCCTTTCTGGCCATCCTTTAAGCTAGATAATTCACACAAGTTAGCAGAACTTGTAACTAATCTAGACGATAAATCATCCTTGATATCTGGAATTTCTCTCCCACTAGGATCTAAAGTAGGATTTCCCAAGTAGACAGACAATGCTACATCCAAGTCATCATCTATCGCATGCTCTAAACGGCATGCTGTCTCATGGTGGTTTCCTTCGAAAGGTAAGTGCTCTAGAAGGACTTCTGCAAGACGGTGACGTCTCTTCATCATCTTTCCATGCTCCAACCCCTTCTCGGTTAGCATCGAACCCTTGTAAGGAACATAGTCAAGAAAGCCCTTAGATGCAAGTCTCTGAACCATCTCTGTTGCCGATGCTGGTGAAATTTTGAGAGATTTTGCCAGCAAACCTGTCCTGACTCTTTCTTCGGGTTCTCTTTCATAAAATTCATACATAGTCTCAAGATACTCATCTTCAAACTCCTGAAAGTGCCCTGTGCTCATACATTGTCTAGGACTAATTACCCTTTCAACATATCCCAAGTTACTCCGACTTGAAGATATTCTTACATGCTGGACATCGAACCGAACCAGAGTATGACTCTGGAATTCTAAGTGTTTGTGAACACTCAGGGCATCCGACTTCGATTTTACCATCATTAATTTCCTTGACTTCATCGGGTTCTTGTTGGGTTGTTATTTCGGTAACATCGTCTTCATCGTCGTCCAGTTGTTCTTCACTGTCATCATCAACATCAAAATTATGATTACAATCCGGACACCTTACAGAACCTGAGTAATTTGAAGGAACCCTAAGTTGCCTTGAACATTCAGGGCAACCTATCTGAATTTTAACATCTGATAATTCTGTCTTTGATTCACTCGAAGTCTTCACTGGTTTCTTTTTTACCGTAGTTGGCTCTTGCCCTTGCCGCGAATTAATAATTCTAACAACTAGAATAATTACCGCTGCTAATGCTAAACCGCCCAATATACCAGGGAAGAAATCTGTAACCCCTGATGACTCATCTTCGGTTTGAGTTGCTGAAGAAATGAATATCTCATCTGCGGTAAGAACCTGACGGGAAACTTGCCATGAAGCGACCAAAGAAACCTCGTCGCCCGAAGGCCAATCTCCTAACGTAAATTGCTCAGTTTTCGTACTTTCAGGACCAAGCGGGCTTATATCTCGCTCTCCGATTAAGACTCCTGTGCTGGTGCGGAGAATCAGTGTGCCTTGTGAGCCAGAAATTATACCAGTGTTAGCAAGATTGATTTTTACGCTAGCTGAATCACCTGCAACAGGTCGATTGGGAGTACTTTGTGGGTCGAAAGAAATGGAGTAAATAGCTCTGTCTTGTGGAGTATCTAAACTTAATGAGTTAAAGCCAAATCCGGCAACCCAATCGACTTCATTCGCCCTTACAATTACCTTTTCAGCATCAACAAATCCAACATCAATATTGCCCTCAGTAAGTCCAGGATTCAATGACATGACCGTATCTACCAAGAATGATTCCTCCATTGAATCAATGTATCCAAGTCTAACCCTCACATCACGATTTATTCCTTCCGATAGAGTAACACCCCATCCAAAAGACAATCCTTTTTGTTCATCCCAAGAAACACTGTAAATCGATATCTCAACCGTTTGCCTCTGCTCTACAGATATATTCAACGTACCGAACAAGCCAGGGTCAATTGCACCATCTAATGATTGTAGACTCCAATTCAGCATTTGCAAACCACTATCCATCATAGGAACGTCAACAAATATTTCTCCAGCCTCATCCACTCCTAACTGAATTGAATCTCCAGAATATGAGATACCGGCTACTTCACAAATAATTTTGACATTTCCAGCCTTACTACCATGATTCCTAACTAGTATCGATAGTCTGACATCATCACCTTCATGCCACGGTCCGAGTAATGACGCCGGTATGTCTCCGCCCGCCGTTTCAAATTCTGCTGATTCGACAGATAAGGTGATACTGGTTTGAGAAACTGATGATTGAGAAATCCTATCACCTTGAACCATGCATGAAAGAACACCTGGTCTTGCAGTTGTTGATATTGCTATATCCGATTGTGAATTCGAGTCTAATATCAAAATATCATCCAATAGTAATGACTCCTCAAATTCACATGTCACATTTCCATCGAATGGAACAGTTCCAGAATTAGAAACATTGAGGTTCCAAAACATATCTTCACCAGCGACAATTTCAGAAGTAACTTCCTCAAGGAGTAAGGAAATTATTGGCAACGGTGGAGGATTGATTGTAGACATAAAGCTGGTATGCTCGTCGGAAATATCTCCATCACCAGAATCATTCAGCCAAATATGAACAGTTATCGGACCTTCAGCGACTGTTATTGTGGAGTTGAAAAAGTAAATACTTGTCTGCATCGCTTCTACTAAAAATAATTGAGAGGTGACATTTTCAAAACCATTCGAGTCAGTCAAATTAACTGTGATGAAGCCGCTCCAATCGTAATCCCCGTCATTAATTACCGGGACTTGTAGTTGGACATAATCTCCATCATTGACTGAAAGGTTACCAGTATTTTGACCGATTGAATCTATACCTTCAACCAGAATTGAATCACTTTGACCAACCGATATATCCAACGGATTTAATCTCTGTAAAGTTCTTTGGAAAGAGGAGATATGCGTAGGATTTGACGAAGCCACATCGCCACTCATGGAAACTGAAATTATTACATATCCAAAAGGAATTTCTGAGAAATTATGTGAAACCTCTACTAACTGCCCTGTAGATAAAGAATGATTTTGATCGAAACTGGCCAATAATTCTCCGGAAATAGTATCCATTTGGAATGAAATATTAACCTCGGAACTTGGCCCACTAGGATTGCCAATCAGTTCAATATCAAATTTTATTTCATAATCTGAGGCGTCAATCTTTTCAAAGTCAGTCAAGGAAATACTACTATTTACAATGGAAATTCCATCCGAACTAGCCGCTACAAACGGCACATATGAAGGGCATACAAGCAAAATAACTGCTAAGATGTAGTAGAGTCTAGACCCTCTATCAATTACGCCCACGCATGCCCTAAGATTAGGGGGTTCTTCACCTTCACGCACAAAAGGACTCCTGCGCCATGTTTATTGAACGTTGAAAACTGGCCCGGATGTATGACTCCACGAGACTTACTCGCAGTTTCGCCCGAATTCTTGGCGAAAGCGATTCTTCATCGTCGTGAAAACATAGTTCAGTCATTACCTCCTCAAATCGCAAAGCGTCAGGAAGAAAGACAGATTGCTGCTAATTTAGCCAAGGATTCGAGAGCGAAAAGAGATGATTTAGTTTCAAAAGTTTCTAGCCTGAAGAAGGAGCGCAATGATGCACAAACATCTGCAAATTCAATCATTGCAGAATTAAAAGTTCTCTCCGATGCTAATTCTGAAAATCAATTTGATAAACTTCGCCAAATAGAGAATACAAAAAAAATCGAAAGTGACTTGAAAGTTATCGAAGATCTACAATCGGAAATTGTCGAACACAAAGATTGGGCATCTAAGAATGTAGGCTCAAAGAACATCTCAAATGACTTGGAAGAGATGAGAATAAAGGCTGATAAATTATTAGAATCTGGAAAAAAAGCCCATATTGCGATGATGGAACTCTCTAAAGATAACAAGAAAATACAGAGTATTTGGCTTGAAAATGAATCCCACCGCAGGAGGTGTGAATCTCGATACACAAAGTTGGTTCGTTGCAAAAAAGAAAGCGAATCAGCAGTTGAGTTTTGGAGTTCTGAATTGAAGGGTGATTTTAACGAGATGCTAACTGATTCTGTACGTGTCTCGCAAGGAGGGCCATCTAGCCGTTCATTGATGAAACAAAGTTCTGGAAAGAAGACATCAAGGAGGAAAAATTGATGTCCACTATTTGTGAAATCACTGGACTTACACAAAGTCAGCAGGATAAGTGGCCACTTTCCCACGCATTGATGATAGGAGAATCCAAACTCAAAATGGAAAATATTTCCTCTTCCTCCACTGAAGAACTATCCAATGACATTCTTGAATTTGTATCTAAACAAGAAGTTTCTAAGAGCGTAACTGAGCGAAAAGAAGGAATTATAAAGCATCTTAAGAGACGTTTTGACATCAAATTTAGAGGTTCTAAATTAACAACATTTGGCTCTTCTAAATCCGGTTTGGGACTAAGGAACGGAGATGTTGACCTGTGCTTGGAGTTCAACGGTGAAAAGCCAAAGAAGGTATTGAATAAAATCGCAAGAATGCTTCGTGATGATGGAATGGAAGATGTGACATTGATTGCACATGCCAAAGTCCCTATCGTCAAATTTATCGACCAAAGAAGTAAAATTCCTATCGATATTTCAATAAATAATAGCCTAGCAATTTACAATACGAACCTGCTCAAGACATACAGTGATTGTGATTCAAGAGTACGACCATTCATTTTAGCCATCAAGCAGTGGGCACTACATCGAGGAATTTGTAATGCTGCATATGGTACATTCTCATCCTATGCATGGACACTTATTGCGCTTCAATCATTACAAACATCAAACCCACCTGTGGTGCCAAATATTCAAGATGGAAGCAAACGTACACTGAAAGTAATTGAGGGGACAGAATACGACATCACAATGATTGATAAGCCAACAGAATTAATCATGGACAAGAACTCGCAGAATGTTGGTGAACTTCTAATCAATTTCTTCGAATCATTCGCTTTAAATTGGCCCTGGGACGAAAAAGTATTATCGATTCGTTCAGGAAAAAATATTACTCGAACAAGTAAAAAATGGAAACAGCAAAAGCCCTTTATTATCGATGCAGTAATAGATGAACATAATGTAAGGCTCGGTAAGCACAGTCTTCCAGTAGAAGATCCATTCGATACAATGCATGACCTAAGCAGGGTACTTCGTCCAGACGGAGCAATGGAAATCCGAGAAGAATTTTTACGTGCTTTCAAGATATTAAGTGAGGGAGGAGATTGGAGAAAACTTACAGAAACCAAATTCCCTGAATTAGTTAATGATACTGCGAACACCGACTTATTTGAGGATCTACGAAAGATGGAATCTCAAGATGTAAAAGAAATGCTAGAGAATTTACAAAGTGAATTGTCCGTCCTTGAGTCAGAGATTGAGGTTCGAAATAGCGAGAGGAAAAATGCAATTGATATGTCGAAGGCATTACGTAAAAATACTGAATTACAGAAAGCAGAAAATAAAATTGCTAATACGCTAAAGCCCCGTAGAGAAAAGATTGAGCAAGTCAAGAAGCAGAGAGACTCTGTCAATAATAATTACATCCCAGTCCATTGGATTGAGAATGAAATGTCAAAAGTATTTCAACGATTAACCGAAGATGTTGATTTGATGAGAGCACCCTCACTGCAAAAAGAAAAAGAACTATTTTCATGGTTCTTTGAATTACAGAGTATGCATGAACACTCCAAGAAAACAAGAGAGTTACATGGCGAGTTCAAAAAATTACTTCGTGAGCAGAAAAACGCTCTCTTTGAACTCGAGAATATGAAAGAAAGTGGTAAAGACATCAGTGTTCTTGGCGATTATGCTAACTTTGATGACCTTGCTCATAGATTACTGCTTGAGATGAATCCGATGCATACTGAAAAGAGGAAATTAAAGCGCGAAATTGGACGCCTTGAGGCCTGGTTGAGGATTTCAAGAAGAAAGGGTGGAGCGAAAAATAATCATCACAACAAAAAGCGTTCAAAGAAAAATAACTATTCAAAGAAGAGAAATAATGTTAATGTTGCCGAGGTGAAGTCTAGAGCCGCTGCAGGTGGTTCACTATCTCTTTCAGACCTTGATACTTTACTAAGCAGCGGAGGCCTATCATCGATAACCAAAGAGCAACCAAAAGAAGATGGAAATCGAAAGAAAAAATCTAAGAAAAAGAATTTTTCACCACATCGTGGAAATCGAGGACGCTCTAAAAAAGGAATGTGAGGCCTATAAATGACTGACATCCAATGGGTGTATGGCATCAAGCCGGAATTAATGACTCTTCAATGGCGACAAAGAATTATCGATTTGTTTTTATCGGAAACTCAAGAAATATATCAAGAATCTTCCCTAATCAATCTCTCAATTCCTGAGTGGGACGGGAATTTTATGTTGATCGACAGAGACCTATATCCAGAGGTCGAATCGCTGAAGGGTATTTTATGGTGTAAACCCTTCATGGAGGATTCGCTAAGAGTTGTTGCATTTGTACTGGATAAACAATTTCAGTCGAAGGGCTATGGGGGAAAGGTTTGGGAATTTATGACTCGAAGTTTGAAAAGTCAGGGTCTTAATTATGTTCAGCTAGAAGTAAAGTGTTCAAATACTGATGCTCAGAATTTCTATAGAAAAAGAGGCATGGAGATAATTAGAAGAATTGACATGTATTATAAAACTGAACATGGTTATATGATGCGGGGTAATTTATAGTAAGATTTTATCCAAATGTATCTCAAAGGTTATGCCCTTCCTCTAATAAGATGATTACATGGAGGAGTTCATATTATCTGACTTGGCTAGAGTTAGCGGAATAATTAATGCTGCAATAGTAGACAAGGAAGGTTTTCTTTTGTTCGAAGCAAAAGAAAACCATGAACAATCTATGAATATCTCAAAAATTGCAGACCTACTAGGAACAAAGGATAATTTCTCGCGAATCACTGTGACTAGTGAGAAGGCTATTTTGATAGTTGAACAATTAGGCACAGGTCACCGCCTTGTAATATGGTGTGAACAATCATGTAACCTAGGGATGATTAGAAAAAATCTCGAAAGCGCATCACAGAGGCTTAGTGATTATCTTAAAAATGCAAAATAGATGTCTATTTCTAGAGTTATTTTCCCAAATGTCAATATCAAGCATTAAATGGGGGATATGGGTCGCACAGTCAGCGTAAGATGGGAATCTTATGTGAACAGGTGCGTAAAACTATGTCTGGAATGAAAGGTATTCTCGAAGAAAGAAGAAAAATGGTAGATGACAAAGCAACTCAATATCGCACAACACGTGATGAGTGGAATCAAAAGACCAAAGAGAATACTGGTGCCAGGAATGAACTTAACTCTGAAGTTCGTGAATTGATTGTTCAAGTAAAAGAACAAAGAGAAATTCGTGAACAAATGAATGAACTGGTTAGAGAAAAGAAAAGCACCAGACAAGAAGCCAATAACAAAGTTCGTGAAGCAAAAGCAATTATCGATCAATCAAGACCTGCTGAAGCACCTGTGGAAGGTGGCCGAGGAAGAAGAGGCCGTGACCGACCAGAAACTGTTCAATCACTTTCCCGTGAACTAAACAGACTCGAATCCGAGTTCGAACGTGGACAGCATACTGGTAAGAACGAAACTAAAGTTATGAAAAGAATGAAAGAAATTTCTTCAAAACTCAAGAAAATGAAGAATGCTGAAGATTCTAATGATGACCTTAAAGGGGCTCGTGAAACTCTTCGTGAAGCAGTTGAAGAACAAGATGCTGCTCATGAAGAAGTTCAAAAAGCAGCTCAAGCAGCTCAAGAGGCTCACGAACTAATGCTTCAATGGAACAAGGAAGTCGACAAGCAAAGAGAGAAAGCGGAATCTTGTCATCGTGACCTTCGTCGCTCGAAGAAAGAGGCTGACAAAGCACATCATTTGTATATTGTATCTCTAAGATGTCTTCATTCTATACAAGACATACTTGGTGCAATGAAAGGTTCTGCTGGTGGCGGCAAGAGAAAGAATGCAAGAGTCGAAGTTCAAGACCTCATGAGCAAATTGATGTCTGGCGACACACTTACGACAGAAGAATTGATGCAACTGCAAAAATTTGACTGATTTTTCAACAGTAGGAATCAAAGACTCTCGGCAAAATAGTACATTCAAGGGGAGGCATAAACCATGATTTCCAAAGATAACATCGCTGCAATTGTCGAAGAATACGACCGACTAAAACTAAGAATTGGGATGACTGCATCTCATTCTGCTCTTGACATATGTGATGGGGCCATAGAAGAAGGGTTCCCTACTGTCGCTTACTGTAAAGAAGGAAGGCACAAGACATATGCTAACTACTTCAAGACTCAAAGGTCTAGTTCAGGAAGAGTCACAAGAGGAATGGTTGACAAGGCAATTGTTCTAGATTCTTTCAATGATGTTATGAATCCTGACCTACAAGCAGAAATGAGAAAGAGAAATGTTGTTTACATCCCAAATCGTTCTTTCACATCTTATTCGACTATTGATGATGTTGAAAATAATTTCAATGTACCACTCTTTGGTTCTAGAAACATGCTAAGAATGGAAGAGAGAACCGAAGAGCAAGATTATTACTGGATTCTCGACAAAGCAGGATTACCATATCCTGAAGCGATTAAAGACCCTCAGGATATCGATTGCTTGGTCATTGTCAAACTACATCATGCTCAAAAGAAACTAGAACGTGGATTTTTCACATGTGCATCATATGCTGAATATGTAGAAAAATCTGAATCGTTGTTGGCTGAAGGAGTTATTGACAAAGAATCTCTAGAAGGGGCAAGAATTGAGAGATACGTCATTGGTCCTGTATTCAATCTTAACTTCTTTTACAGTCCACTGGCTGAAGAAGGAGAAAAACTGGAATTGCTTGGAGTTGACTGGAGGTTTGAGTCCTCACTGGATGGTCATGTCAGGTTACCAGCACCACAACAAATGACAATGCCTCTACACCAACAGATTCCTGAAATGACAGTCGTTGGCCACAATACAGCCACAATTAGAGAATCATTATTGGAAAAAGCATTCGAATTAGGTGAGAAATTCATCGAAGCCAGCAAAGAGCATTATGACCCTGGAATCATTGGACCATTCTGTCTTCAAACTTGTATTGACAAAGATATGAATTACTACATTTATGATGTAGCTCCTCGTTTAGGCGGGGGTACAAATGTTCACGTCAGTGTTGGACATCCATATGGAAATGCAACATGGAGAATGCCAATGTCTAGTGGTAGAAGAATCGCTATGGAATTAAGACTTGCAGCAGAGCAAGATAGATTACTCGAAGTTCTAACATGAGTAACCCTCGTGGAAGGTTCGGTGAAGAATCATACAGGGGTTTTGAATCCCATTGCTCGAACCACACACCATCCAGCACGTGCTTCCCAAATGGCAAATGAACCACCGGCAATACTCGCTAGTACGCCCCACCAAGCAATAGACGGTGCTATTCCTGCTACGGTAACTAGTGCTAGTAATATTCCTGCTACCACACCAAAAATACCCGATCTCAACCTAGCAGCTTTTCCTGCTGCATCAATATTACACTCTAGTGCCATGATGATACATCAGGGCTGTAGTATATGAACAGATGTTTTAATTCAAACGTTAGAGAATCGTCCACTTATTTTGGAATTGCTCAATTAATAATTTAAATCTTGATGTTTTGGTAATTACACTCGATTAAACCATTTGTAGGGGAATGATTTATGTCCTGAAACTGGATAACTGAACCATGCAAGAGGCCGAGAATGAGTCTATGGATGAGAATTTATTTGAGAAATCAGTGCTCTTGATTAAAACAAATAGAACAGTACAAATTGTCTCTGTTTTGACCGCATTGGTATTACTGTCCATACCCGCATATTCAATGCTTTCAAAAAGTCAAACTCCTGATGATGAGTATCAAAGAGAACTTGAGTATATTGTAGATTTTGACTCTGGTATTATTACTTGGGATTCAAATAGTAATTTAGAACTAAATGATGATGAGGTTTTCTCATTAAAATTGAGTTATGATGATTTCCCAGAGGAAGCCAAAGCATTGAATATTGTCTCAATATCGGTTTATATGGGAGTTTTAGATAGCCAAGAAGACAATGAAGAAACTAGTGGCCTAGGTTGTTCTGTGGATTCTGGTGAAGATGCTTTAGACTCTGCTTCTATTTTTTTCAGTTCTCCTAATTCTCAATCTGAACTACTAGAAACTCAGTATAGTACTGGAACTTACATAGATTTACTCGATATTCCTGAGTTTACGTCATACCCACTCATCACTGGCTATACAGTTGAGGAAATCGAAGAAATGTACGAAACCGATGAAGAGGATTTAGTTGGAGAATATAATTTAGAAATTACCGGTTTGGTAGAAGCAGGAGATTCAACATTGCAATGTGAAAGACAAGACCCAAGTGTAACAGTCGAATATATGATTGAACTAATATGGATTGATGCGATGGTAATGGAATGGAACGGTGACTTACCCTGGTTCTAATCTTCAATATCATTGAGAAATTTTAACAATGCATTTTCCTTTCGAACGCCCTGAAAATGAGCGATTAAATGCACCTTTCCAGCCAATCTGCTCATCTTCAGAATTGAAGTCCCACATATCGTCAATGATTGGTTTTAGATCTCCACTTTCAATGTAATTCGTAAGTTTTGCTAAGTCGTCACTACTTGGAGAAAGAAAGAGATATTCCCATGAAGCATTAGCCGATTTAGCGGCCTTGAATTCCTTGCGCTTTTCTTTACGCTTCAAGAATAATTTCAAAATCCAAGCAGAGCCACCAATACGACGAATTTCTTCTAGTGTAGGATTACCTGCGATTGTAACGATGCTGCCCCCTTCTTTGACAATACCTGCCATACTCAAACTTTCTCCTGTAGTATCAAAACATACATCAAATTTATTTTTTGAATGAATCTCTACAAAATTCTCTGACTTGTAATCTATTACTGAATCTGCACCAAGTTCCTTACACAAGTCTGCTTTTTCACCTTTAGATGCGGTCGTGACTACGTTTGCTGCTTTGAACACATGCTTAGCAAGTTGAATGGCAAGTGTACCAACCCCGCCAGCTCCACCTGTGATAAAGATAGAATCACCCTCTTTCAATCCTGAATTAGTAAGGGCTTGTAGAGCGGTCATTCCAGCCAATGGTATCGATGCTGCCTCTTCGAATGAGACATTGTTCGGTTTTGATACAACATTAGACACGTGAGCCACGCAATATTCAGCCATTGCTCCACGGAAAGATGGGGTTTTATCTCCGTCGCTTGAATGGCCAAAGAGACGAGCATAGACTTCCTCACCAACCTTGAAATTACCATCGCTATCGGGTTGTTCTACGACACCTGCCACATCATACGAAATGACATGGGGGAATGAT
>Ga0206682_10001797_pt1 | contig 20509 bp, 17 predicted proteins | sample M240m12015metaG_FD_155444 | JGI IMG/M metagenome (GOLD analysis project Ga0206682, IMG submission 155444) | Ammonia-oxidizing marine archaeal communities from Monterey Bay, California, United States - M2 40m 12015 | ecosystem: Environmental > Aquatic > Marine > Intertidal zone | place: USA...
CACCAAAAGAGGGTGATGACAAATCAAGAAAAGTTGGTGTTATAGCACAAGAGTTAAATGAAATACTTCCAGAAGCTGTTACATATGCTGAAGATGTTGATCAATATGGTGTTGATTATGGAAAAATGGCTGGTGTATTTATTGAAGCTATTAAAGAATTAAAAGCAGAGGTTGATAGTTTAAAGGAACAATTAAAAAATAAATAATGGCAGTACCGAGCAGTGGAACATTATCAATGCTAGGATTATCTAAAGAAAAGGTTCACGATGACTATTCTTCGAGTAGTGGCATAACAAACCCTATATCAATGTACGACTTAGTAAATGGAGGAAACACTAACGGTTCTGGTAATTCTTATGACGTTACAAATCAACAAAGTGGTTCTAGACCTGATACAGTAGTTCCTCATGCGTTTTCAGAATGGTATGGGTATGATCATGATGCTCAAACACTAGTTGGTGCGGCTTTTTCTCCAAGCATTCAGAGTAATACTGCTTATCATTTTGGAACAACAACTTTAACTCATGCATCAAAAGCGGCTGCATGTGCTAGTACTAATACTTTAACCCATTGTGTTCTTATAACTTGGAATGGTACTATTGGTAATGGAACAGTAATAAAAAAATGGTGTCATCCAACTGCAGCATCAGACGGTGTGGGAGGAAGATGGATGGTAACTGGAGCATCTGGATCTGATTATGCAACTACTCCATTTTGTGGTTCTAGTAATTGGGATTCAAATAAATATGTTTTTCAATTAAGCACGTCAGGTGTGGTTTCTAATTTTGGTACTTGTTTAACATCATACAGTTCATCTTTAATGGGTGTGTTTTTAGCAAATTGTAATTTTAATGGTACTTTAAATACAATGAATCAAACTTACTATCATGACGGTTCAGGTACTTATCCAACAGCAGGAGACATCTGTTATTCTGACAGTGCAGGTACAAGTGTGCTAGCAGCAGGATATTATACAATACCCCCATCATCAAGTGGTAATGGCAACAGAACATATATAAAAATATCAACAAATCAAGGTATTGTGGATACAGGTTACCCACAAACGTGTTAAATTAAATTAAATGAAAATAATATTTTGCATCCCTGGAAGAAATTTCAGTAATAACTTTTTAACTTCATGGACAAGGCTTTTAAAGTATTGTCATCAAAACAATATACAGGCAGAACTTAGTAACGGTTATGTTTCTATTGTACATTTAGCTAGATATTCCTGTCTTATGATAAACCCTGAAAGCACTTGTAAGATTTGCTTAAATCCATTTAGTGAAACTACTTATGATTATATAATGTGGATTGATTCTGACATGGTATTTAACCCTGAACATTTTGAAAAACTTTTAAAAGCAGACAAGGATGTTATAACAGGATTAGCAAAAGTAGAAGCCACAAACCAGTATGCTTGTTTTAAAAAAGAAAAAAACGAAAGAATAACAGAAGAATATTTAAAAGATAATTCAGGGATTGTTGAAACGTCTTTTACAGGTATGAGTTTTATGCTTATCAAAAGAGGTGTTTATGAGAGAATGCCTTTTCCTTACTTCAGTGTACCAGGAGAAAGTGGTATGATATCAGAAACTTTAAGTTTTTGTCACAACCTATCTAAATCAAATATTCCAATATACGCACACCTAGATGTCGTTATAGGCCACGAAAAGCCTGTGATAATATAAATAAAAATTAGTATATTTGTAAAAAATATTAGTTATGGCATTACAAGGCAGTTATACATTTAAAGGAATAGTTTTATCAGAAGCATATGTTATGATGTCATATGTTCAAACGAATAAATCTATCAATTCATCACAAAACTTAGCCTCTGCTGCTACTTATAATTCTGACGGTACTATAGATCAAGAGGCTGTATACGAAAATATTTACAATTATGCAATAAATTGTAACTGTGAAGTAAAAATATACAAGGACGCCGCTGCTAAAACAGCAAACCCACATGAATATATTATATCTAAAGTATTTAATTTTGTTGGGGATGTTAGTGCTGATGCCGATAATGCTGTGATACAAGCTTACACACATCTAAAAACTTTAGATGAATATGATGGGTATACAGACGTATAAAAAATAAATAATAATTAAATTAAATAAAATGGCAGAAAACAAAATCTCTGAAGAACACTTAGAGGAATTACAATCAGGTGTTTCAAAAATTAATCAAGTAGCGTTACAGATAGGTAACATGGAGTTACAAAAACACGGACTTCTACATCAAGGTTTAGAACTTCAAAGTGACCTAAGTAAATTCCAAGCTAAACTAGAAGAAAAATATGGCAAGGTATCTGTAAACATTCAAGACGGAACTTACGAGCCTATAGAAGACAAACAAGAAGTTACAGAAAAATAATTATGGAAATCCGTAAGATTTCTATTGGGGCAGACTATAAGTCTAGTGCTATGCACTATATAGTAGGTCAATATATTCTTAACGGAACTCATACAATACACTTAATAGATTACAAAAAAGAAACTGAATCTTTTGTTGTATGGATACAAAAAGGAGACGAGGTTTTTGCATGGAAAGAGTTTAATAAAAACATACCTGTATCTATTGAGTATAATATAAACTTCTAATGAAATCTCCATTTTTTTTCCTTATAAAACCAAAAGGAGAAGCTTATAATAATGAGATAGAATTAGCAGGAGAAAAAATAATTATAAACTCTACTGTAGAAAACCACATCAATGTAAATAGGTTTGCTGAAGTAATACAATGTCCTTATACTTATAAAGGAAAAATTAAACCTGGAGATACATTAATTGTTCATCATAATATTTTTCGTATTTATTATGACATGAAGGGAAGACCTAGAAAATCTCCTAATTACTTTAAAAACAATATATATTTTATCGACCCATATCAGTTTTATTTGTATCATGATTGTGAACAATGGAATACTGTAGGGGAATATTGTTTTGTAAAACCTGTTGATAAAGAAAATTCTTATCTTTATGAAGAAGGTGCAGAAACAAATACAGGTATTATTAAATATTCAAACAATACTCTTAATAAAATAGGGGTAAAAAAAGGAGATAAAGTTAATTTTACTAAGGACAGTGAGTATGAGTTTCAAATAAATAATGAAACCTTGTATAGAATGAGAGCTATTGATATTTGTACCGTTTTAGATTAATTATGAAAGATATAAATGATATAAAAAAAAGAATAATTAAAGCTGGTCATCAAGCTGTTTTACAGCTTATTAGAGTTGCAGAAGAGGAAATTATAAAACCAGATCCAGAAGATGAATTAGCTGCAGATAGATTGAAAAATGCAGCAGCTACCAAAAAATTAGCAATATTTGATGCTTTTGAAATCCTTACAAGAATAGAAGAAGAAAATAGTTATATTGAGAATAAACCATTAGAAAAAGAGAACAAAACTTTTAGTGGTTTTGCTGAAAGAAGATCGAAGTAATGTATGAGCAAACTTTATATTCTGTATTAAAAGATGTAATTCCTGCTAAGGTTTTAAAATCAAAAAACAAATCTAAGTCATGGAAATATGGCTATGATAAAGAATATGATTTAGTTATAATAAGCAAAACAGGAAGAATAGGAGAAATCTATTCAATACAAGGCTTGATTATTGCATTACCTAAAGAAGAAAGTGTAGCCAAAACAAAAAAATGGGTTAGACATGAATATCCAAAAGAATTAAAAAGAATTAACAATATATTCGATTGGAGAGATTTACCTGATGATTTTAAAAATAATTGGCATAACTACATAGATAATGAATTTAAAAAACGTGAAGAAGGTTATTGGTTTTATAATAAAAGTGTTCCTACTTATATCACTGGCTCTCACTATATGTACTTGCAGTGGACCAAGATTGATGTTGGGAAGCCAGAGTTTAGAGAAGCCAATAGATTATTCTTTATTTATTGGGAAGCGTGTAAAGCAGATTCAAGGTGTTACGGAATGTGCTATCTCAAGAATAGACGTTCAGGTTTTTCGTTTATGGCATCCGCGGAGACAGTTAACTTGGCTACCATATCTTCCGATGCACGGTACGGAATATTGTCCAAATCTGGAGCCGATGCGAAGAAAATGTTCACAGATAAGGTGGTACCAATATCGATCAATTATCCATTCTTTTTCAGACCCATCCAAGACGGTATGGATCGCCCCAAGACAGAACTCGCGTACAGAGTACCCGCTTCGAAATTTACACGAAAGAGACTCGAGTCTAACACCAAGGTTCAAGAAATGGTCGGACTTGACACCACTATCGACTGGAAAAATACCGGAAACAACTCCTATGATGGAGAGAAACTCACCCTTCTTGTCCACGATGAAGCTGGAAAGTGGGAGAAACCTGAAAACATTCTCAACAACTGGAGAGTCACAAAAACAACGCTTAGACTTGGATCGAAAGTAATAGGTAAATGTATGATGGGCTCCACATCTAATGCTTTAGATAAAGGAGGAGAGAACTTCAAAAAACTTTATAATAATTCAGATGTTTCTGAAAGAAATAAAAATGGTCAGACGCAATCTGGATTATATAGTTTATTTATTCCAATGGAATGGAATTTTGAAGGTTACATAGATGAGTATGGGTATCCTGTTTTTGATCATCCAGAAAAAGAAGTGTATGACGCTCATGGAGACATTATTGACACAGGAGTATTAGATAGTTGGGATAATGAAGTAGAAGGTCTTAAAAACGATTCAGATGCTTTAAACGAGTTTTATAGACAGTTTCCAAAAACAGAATCACATGCTTTTAGAGATGAATCAAAAAATACAATATTTAATCTGAGTAAGATATATGAACAAATAGATTATAATGATTCTTTTGCAATTAAAAGTAATATATATAGAGGTAATTTCTATTGGAAAAATGGACAAAGAGATACCGAAGTTATATGGGCGCCAGACAATAAGGGTAGGTTTTTTGTATCATGGATACCTTCAAGCAGTGTAATGAATAATGTAATTCAAAAAGGAAGTTTAAAAATCCCAGGTAATGCGCACATGGGCTCTTTTGGTTGTGACTCTTATGATATATCAGGAACTGTTGGAGGAGGAGGGTCTAAAGGAGCTTTACATGGTATGACTAAGTTTCACATGGACGACGGTCCAACTAACAGTTTTTTTTTAGAATACATATCTAGACCACCAACTGCAGAAATATTTTATGAAGATGTTTTAATGGCATTACATTTTTATGGCATGCCTATACTTGTTGAAAACAATAAACCCAGGCTTTTATACTATTTAAAAGATAGAGGATATAGAAGGTTTTCATTAAACAGGCCTGATAAACATAGAAACAATTTATCTAAATCAGAGAAAGAATTAGGAGGTATACCATCTTCTCAAGCAGTCATATCTGTGCATGCAGAAGCTATAGAGGGTTATATAGAAAACCATGTTGGGGTTATAAATGATATAGATAATTTAGATTATGGCTCTTGTGGTAACTTGTATTTTAACAGGACTTTACTTGATTGGGCTAATTATGACATTAATAATAGAACGAGATTTGATGCTACAGTTAGCTCAGGCTTTGCTATTATGGCAAACCAGAGTAAGCAACGGACAAACATACAAAAACATAATCAAATAAATGTTAACTTTGCAAAATACAGCAACAAAGGTTCTGTTAGCGAAATTATAAAATAAACATGATAAACAAACCAAAGTTCAATTCTGGGAGTGGGTTTCCAAATCAATTTGCACCAGATGAAGAAAAAGCTAGTTTAGAATATGGCCTTCGTGTAGGTAGAGCAATAGAGTCTGAATGGTTTTCAAGAGATCACGGAAGTTCTCTGTATGGAGAGATAAGATCGGAGTTTTTAACTAGACGATTATATGCAAGGGGAGAACAGCCTGTAGAAAAATATAAGAATGAATTATCTATAAACGGAGATCTTTCTTATCTTAATTTAGATTGGACACCAGTTCCAATTATTCCTAAATTTGTTGACATAGTAGTCAATGGTATATCTAATAGATTATACGATATTAAAGCTGAAGCTGTAGATCAATTTTCTACAATAGAAAGAGACAATTTTAGAAATGAATTAAGAGCTGACATGATCGCTTACGAGCCTTTAAAAATTATAAAAGACAATACAGGAGTAAATGCTTTCAATTTTGATGAAGCTGTAGTCCCTAAGTCTGACGAAGAACTTGATCTTTATATGAATTTAAGATACAAGCAAGGTGTTGAGGTTGCTCAAGAGACTGCTTTAAAAACCTTACTTGAAATAAATGATTATGAAGAAACTAAAAGAAGAATAGACGAGGATAATGTTGTTTTAGGTATATCAGTTTTAAAACACAATTTTGATATGCATGATGGTGTAAAAGTTGATTATGTAGACCCAGTTAATTTTGTTTACTCTCCTACAGAAGATCCAAACTTTAGAGATTGTTATTATTTTGGAGAAGTAAAATCTGTACACGCCTCTGAATTAAAAAAAATAAATCCTTATTTAGAACAAGAAGAGTTAGAACAAATTGTTAAAACTGCTTCTAGATATGATGGATATAGAAGCACTCAAAACTTAACTTCACAAAGTGGCCTTGATAAATCTAGTGTTTCTTTATTATATTTTTCTTATAAAACGGATAGCGAAATAGTTTATAAAATAAAAGATGGTAATAACGGAGGAAAAAAAGCAATTAAAAAAGATGGTTCTTTTAATCCACCAAAAACTGAACAAGCAAGATTTAAAAAAGTTTCTAGAAGAATAGATGTATGGTATGAAGGTGTAATGGTTTTAGGAACAAACACAATATTAAAATGGGAAGTAATGAAGAATATGGTTAGACCTAAATCTTCATTTCAAAAAACTATTGCTCCGTATATAGTAAACGCTATAAAAATGTCTAAAGGAAAAATAGATTCTTTAGTGAAAAGAATGATTCCTTTTGCAGATCAAATACAGCTTGTTCATTTAAAACTACAGCAAGTAGTGTCTAAAATGATACCTGATGGTGTATTTATAGATGCAGACGGATTAAATAGTGTTGATTTAGGAAATGGAGCTTCTTATAATCCTTCAGAAGCATTATCAATGTACTTTCAAACTGGTTCAGTCATAGGAAGAAGTTATACTGAAGACGGAGAGTTTAATAATGCAAGAGTTCCAATTCAAGAATTGACAAGCTCTGGTTCAAACGCTAAAATTGCAAGTTTAATAAACATGTACAATTATCAACTTAGCATGATAAGAGCTGTGACTGGTGTTAATGAAGCTAGAGATGGAAGTGCTCCTGACCAATATGCTTTAGTAGGTATTCAAAAGCTTGCTGCTTTGAACAGTAATACCGCAACAAAACATATAGTACAATCAGGATTATTTATTACTAGAAAGCTATGTCAAGCATTATCTTACAGATTATCAGATATATTACAGTTTTCTGAGTTTGCAGATGATTTTGCAAAAATGATAGGCAAAAACAACTTAAAGATACTAAATGATATTAGAGACTTACATTTACATGACTTTGGTATTTTTATAGAATTAGAGCCAGATGAAGAAGAAAAAGCATTATTAGAACAAAACATACAACAATCTATTCAAGCACAGAAAATAGATTTAGACGATGCTATAGATATTAGACAGGTAAATAACTTAACATTAGCTAACACTCTGCTTAAGATAAAAAAACAGAGAAAAGAGCAAGAGGATATGAAGAAACAACAATCTACTATTCAAATGCAAACTCAATCTAATGTACAGTCAGCTCAAGCTGCTTCTCAGTCTAGAATGCAGGAATCTCAAATGAAACTACAAGGAGAATCTCAACTTGAACAATTAAAAAGTCAGTTAGATTTACAAAAAATAAAACAAGAAGCAGAAATACAAAAACAAATGCTTCAATTAAAATATCAGTTTGAGTTTCAGTTAAAACAAATGGATTCAGAAAATTTTCAAAATAAAGAGAGTTTTAAAGAAGATAGAAAAGACCAAAGAACAGAAAAACAAGCTACACAGCAAAGTAAAATGATTGCTCAAAGAAAAGAAAATTTGCCACCTACTAACTTCGAGGAACAAGAAGAAGAACAGGTAGATCCTATGGCAAATCTTTTACAAAATATGAATCAAAAAAACGTGCTATAAATATTAGTATTTTTGTATAAAATTTAATTTAATTTATTATGAGTGAAGAAATCACAGCAAAAGTCATTGAAGATAATTCAAATGACGTAGATTTTAAAATAAATCTATCTAAGAGTAAAAAAGAAGAACCTAAAGAAGAGGTCAAAGAAGAAGTTGTTGAGCAAGAAGTTGAAAAAAAAGAGCAAGAAACAACAGAAGAAGTAAAAGAAGAAGTAAAAGAAGAAGTAAAACAGGAGGCTGCTGAAGAAAAAAAGCCAGAAGAAAAGACATCGAAAGAAGATATAATTAATAATTTTTTATCTGATAAATATAAAATTGATATAGATTCTTTAGATACCGTTCTTAAAAATAATGAAAAAAAGCAAGAGCTTCCAAAAGAAGTTGAAAAGTATCTTGAGTACAAAAAAGAAACAAAAAGAGGTTTAAATGATTATGTCAAGCTTCAGCAAGACATAGATGATTTAGATGAGGATAGTTTACTTAGAAATTTTTATAAAGAAAATAATCCTGGACTTGATGATTCTGATGTAGATTTTTTAATTAACGAAAAATTTGCATACACAGAAGATACGGATAATGAGTATGAAATAAAAAAGAAAACTCTTGCAAAAAAACAAGAATTATTTAAAGCTAAAGAGCATTTTAATAGTTTAAAGGAGAGATACAAAGCTCCACTTGAGTCAAGTGATGAGAATGTGCCAGAAAACTATAAAGAAGCTTTTAAGTTTTTTAGTAATTATAAAGAAGAGTCAGCAAAGCAAGAAAAAGCAACGCAAACTCAACGTGAGGTTTTTAATGATAAGACTAACAAGTTTTTTAATGATGATTTCAAAGGTTTTGAATTCAACTTAGGAGAAAGTAAGCTTACATATAAGCCTAAAGATGTTAAAGAAACTGTAGATAATAACAGTGATTTGACAAACTTTATAAACAAACATGTTGATGACAAAGGGTTGTTAAAAGATGCTGGTAAATATCATACAGCTCTTTCTATGGCTATGAACCCAGAAAAATATGCTAAGTTCTTTTATGAGCAAGGCAAATCGGATGCGGTTAATGAAGTTGTAAAAGACGGAAAAAACATAGAAATGTCTGTAAGAAATAATGTTGATTCTTCAAAAAGTGGAACTAAGTTTAAAGTATTGCAAGATAATGCAAACTTTAGTTCTGGATTAAAAATTAAAAAACGTTAAACATTAAAAAAAATTATTTAAAATGGCACAATCTATTAATTTTGCTAACGGCTCTATAGGCGGTAGCACATCATTGACACCAGCACCAGGTAAGGCGTTAGGAAACTCTAACTACCTTAGTAATGCTGATTACACATTCGCACAACAATATCTTCCAGATTTATATGAAAAAGAATTTGAAAGATATGGAAACAGATCTATCGCTTCTTTCTTAAGAATGGTAGGCGCTGAGATTCCTTCTAGCTCTGATTTAATCAAATGGAGTGAGCAAGGAAGATTACATATTCAAGCTTCTGGTACTATTACAGACTTAGATACTATTGCTGTAACAGGACATAGCTTTAGAGTAAACCAAACTATTATTGTTTCTAAATCAGGATCTCAAGCTAAAGCTTTAATTACAGCAGTAGCAACTGATTCTATTGACGTAGCTACTTTTGCAACTAAGGATTTACTACACGTTGCAGGTACTGACGGAAACGGACCTTTTGATGCAGCAGATGCTGTAACAATTTTCGTTTATGGTTCTGAATTTAAAAAAGGAACAAACGGAATGGATGGATCTCTTGAAGCTGATTTTGAAGCTAAAGAAAACAATCCAATCATCATTAAAGATAAGTACGAAGTAAGCGGATCTGAAATGGCACACGTTGGATGGGTAGAAGTTACTACTGAAAATGGAGCAAACGGATTCTTATGGTATTTAAAATCTGAGCATGAAACTAGATTAAGATTCGAGGATTACCTAGAGACTTCAATGGTTGAAGGTGAACCAGCTGCTTCTGGATCTGGAGCTTTATCTGCAGGTTACAAAGGTACAAAAGGTCTTTTCTACGAAATCGAAAACAGTGGAAACACATCAAGTGGAGATATCGGAGACAGAACTGATCTTGAAAATATTGCTAAAGTTCTTGATAAAGAAGGAGCAATTCAAGAAAATGTATTATTTGTAAACAGAGATACATCTTTTAAAATCGACACAGTATTAGCTGCTCAAAACAATAGTGGAGCATCTACTTCTTCTTATGGTTTATTCGATAATGACGAAGATATGGCTTTAAATCTTGGATTTACAGGATTTAGAATCGGATATGACTTTTATAAGTCTGACTGGAAATACTTAAACGACGCTACTACTAGAGGTAATATTGGTGGAGTTGATGGTATTTTAGTTCCTGCTGGGACAACTACTATTTACGATCAAGTATTAGGAGAAAATGCAAAAAGACCTTTCTTACACGTAAGATATAGAGTCTCTCCTACTGAAGACAGAAAATACAAGTCTTGGGTAACTGGATCTGCTGGTGGTGCATCTACATCAGATAAAGACAATATGGAAGTTCATTTCTTATCAGAAAGAGCTTTATGTACAATGGGAGTTAACAACTTCATGTTGATGCAATAATCTTAATGGGGGAGGGATTTATCTTTCCCCCTTTTTTTTAATCTAATTAAATTTTAATATAATGGCAGTACAAACAAAAAACACAGGGTATTCTATAATTTTTCCAAAACTTGAGAGAAAAAAAAGAATATTTCTTTTAAAAGGTAATAAAACACCTATCAGACATATGATTAATGTTAAACATACGTCTTCAAAACCCTTAACATACTTTGATGGACAACTTAATAGAGCATTAAGGTGGGCTACTAATCAAATATCTCCTTTTGTTGATGAACAAGATGGAATAGCAACTATTGAACCAATTACATTTAAAGATGGAAAGTTAATAGTAGAAGATTATAATTTAAATCTTCAAAAGTTCTTACTTATGCATCCAGAGTTTAACAAAAAGTTTTATGAGTTTGACCCAGAAAAAAATGCACAAGATGATGTAGAGACTATGGTTTCTTCACTAGACGCACAAGTTGCAGCAAAAGATATGGATATAAACGACTTAGAGGCTATAGCAAGAGTTGTTTTAAAAAATAAAAACTTAATATCAAGAATGACATCTTCTGAACTTAGAAGAGACATGATTATATGGGCTAGAAATAACTCGTCTGAATTTATGGATCTTTTAAATGACGAAAATTTAAAACTTAGAAACATAGCTGTAAGAGCTGTTGAAATGAATGTTTTACACGTTAAATCCGATAACAGAACTGTTGTTTGGGGAGACAATAAGAAAGAAAAGATTATTGTAGTTCCTTATGGAGAAAACGTTTATTCAGCACTAGCTGTGTATTTTAAGACTGATGAAGGTCTTGATGTTCTACAAAATATTACAAACAAATTGTAATATCCTTAGTTATTTTTATATGCAAAGAAAAGAGGCCTGAGATATGACCTCTTTTTTTTTATTACTTTTGTAGAAAATATCTCCTATGATAAATAGTGTAAGAAATACAGTTTTATTTCTATTGAATAAAGACAATCGAGGATACATCGCTCCTTCTGAATTTGATTATTTTGCAAAACAAGCTCAGTTAGAAATATTTGAAAATTATTTTTCTGATTATTCTAGAGCTGTTTTATTACAAAATCAAAGAAAAAGAGCTTTGGGTTATGGTGATAGTGTTGTTCAAATACAGAACAAAATAGATTTATTTGCAACAAGTTCTACATTACAATACACTGATGTAGGTTCTGTAAGTGTTGGAGGTGAAGATGATTATTTTTCTTTTCCATCTAATTTATATAAGCTTATCAATTTAACTTATAATGGAAAAGTTTTACAAGAAATAGCCAAGCACAAGTTTGATATGATTGTGAACAGCAATTTAACTCAACCAACTGTTACATACCCAGTATTTAAAAGAGAAGGTGTAAAGGTTTTTGCAAGACCTCTTAGTATTTACTACACGGCTGCAACTCCACAGGGTTCTGAAATTTCTTTAAAATGTAATTATATAAAAAAACCATCAGATCCGCACTGGGGATACAATACAATATCTTCTGACCCAGTTTATAATCAAGATACTTCAGTAGATTTTGAAATATCAAGTGCAGACGAAACAGAATTAGTAATAAAAATATGCAAATTTGCAGGTCTTAGTATTAGAGAAAAGGAAGTATTAGAAGTTACTAATGCTATTGAGACACAAGAATTTCAAAAACAAAATACTTAATTAGATGCCAAAAATAGGACAAAGCATATCGCAAAGAGAGTATTACCAAAATAATGGTAATGACCCATCAGGTGAAAACTGGGGTACTTATCAATATTTATTATTAGAAGACATAATTAATAATTTTTTATTGACTTATGTTGGAGATGACAAGGTAATCAACAAAATAGACAGAAACGAGGTTGTATTTCACGCTAAAAGGGCTATACAAGAGCTTAACTACGACGCCTTAAGGGAAGTGGTTGGCTTTGAGGTTCAAGTCCCTGAAACGCTTAAAGTACATTTACCACATGATTTTGTAAATGCTGCAAAAATATCTTATGTAGGTGATGATGGTATGACACATCCTATACCACAAAATTACAACTCAAAAATTACAGATTCTTATTTACAAGATAATTCTGCAACAAGAAATATATTGATGGATAATGACGGTAATGCTTTGAAAGGAACAGCTATAATTGAAGATAATTGGAAATCAAACACAAATGATAAGTTAACACAACCAGACTCTTATGCTTTAGGTAAAAGATTTGGTTTAGACACAGGTTCTGCAAATCATAACGGAAGTTATTTAATAGATAAAAACAAAGGATACATATTATTCAGCTCAAACCTAAAAGATAAAAATATTATTATAGAATATGTTTCTGATGGGCTGTATGGATATGCTGATAGTGAAATCAAAGTACATAAACTTGCTGAAACTTTTATGTATGACTACTTACAATCCACAATTTTAAAATCTAAGTTTGGTATTCAAGAATATATAGTAAGAAGAGCGCAAAAACAATCTTATGCTTCTCTTAGAAATGCAAAAATAAGACTGAATACTATAAAACTAAGCGAGTTGACACAGATATTAAAAGGAAGAGATAAGTGGATTAAATAATATGAAATTAAGTAGTAATTTTTCAAAAGGTAAACTCAACAAAGATGTTGACGAAAGGTTAGTTCCAAAGGGAGAATACACTGATGCTTTAAATATTCGTGTATTAAACTCTGATGGATCTGATGCCGGTGCAGTAGAAAACGAAAAGGGTAATACAAAATTAACTTTTAATTCAGAATCAGGGAACCCTATGTGTATAGGTTCTGTTTCTGATGAAGCTAATGAAAAAATATACTGGCTTTCTGTTAATGACTCTGGACATTCTTTTATATATGAGTATGATGTTATAAAAAAATTAAGTGCAGTTGTATTAGCAGATACAAGGTCTGGTGACGATCAAGTTTTAAATTTTAATAAACTTAATAAAATTACAGGTATAGATATAATTTATAATATAGTATCTGATAAAAATTTATTATTGTTTACTGATGGCATAAATCCTCCAAGAAGTGTAAGTATAGAAAGAGCTAAAGGTTATGGAACAAATAATTTTGATGAAGATGATATAAATCTTTACAAAAAACCACCAAGAAATGCACCTACAGTTTCACCATATAACACACCTAAAGTAGATGAAAACTCCGTAAAAGAAAGGTTTTTTTCTTTTGCATATAGATATAAGTATCTAGATGGAGAATACTCTGCATTATCTTCTTTTTCACATTATCAATTTGTTCCTGGTAATTTTGATTTAGATTTTAGCACCATGGAAAACAAAGCCATGGTTAATGTATTTAACGCATATAGAATTAAATATAACACAGGAGACAAAAGAGTCACAGATATACAGGTTTGTTTTAAAAACCCAAAAGAAGGTATAGTATATGTAATAGACAATATAAATAAGAAAGAAAATTATTTTATAGACAATGTAGAAAAAACGCTTTCTTTTAGTAATAAAAAAATATACAGATCTCTACCTAAAGATGAAATTAATAGAATATTTGACGACGTCCCTTTAACTGCAAAAGCTCAAGAGTTTATAGAAAACAGATTAGTTTTTGGGAACATAACAAGTCAATATGATCTTTTAGAAAATGTAGACGATATAAATGTCATAAGAATTGATTATAAGGCAGAAAAAGTATCATCTCCTCAAGAAGGAACAGAAGGTACTTCAAGTATAGATTCTTCAGAAAGAAAGCTAACTTTAGATTTAACAGGAAAAAGTTTAAGTAAAGGCAGTTATTTGTTGCTTGGAGCAGATTTAGCTTCTGACCAAGCTGGATCCTCTCCAAATCTTTATTTTAATGGAACTTTTACAGGAAATAACGCAATACAGCTGTCTCAAACATATTCTAATGCTATTGAATTAGCTAATTCTGACGATTTCTCTGAGCTTTTAACTTTTTTAACTGGTAATTTTGTTCAAAATGTAAACACAACAGTTCCTCCAAATAATTCAACAACAAGTTATGGAGAGTTTTCCGTTGATTCTTCTACTTCTACAAGTATAGTGGTTTTAGCACCATCAATAATATATGTAGATTCTAGTTCAACAACTTTTATAGAAAATTTTGAATTTCAAGACAACTCATTATACACTTTAAGGCCTTCTTCTAATAGTTTATCCTTAAAAAGTAATAGAAGTTATGAATTAGGGTTGGTATATTTAGATAAATACGGAAGATATTCAACAATAATTCCAACAACAAGTACGGTTGGTAATGATTCTTCAGAAATATTTGTCCCTATAGAAAACTCTATAGATATAAATACAGCAAAACTTACTATAAACAACAAAGCTCCATACTGGGCAGATAGATTTAAGTTTTTTATAAAAACAAATAGAAACTTACATTATAATATTTATAGTACATTTTTTTATGAAGATGGATTGTATAGATGGGTTTTACTCTCAGGTAATAATATAGGCAAGGTCGAAGAAGGTACGAATTTAGTAGTAAAATCTGATGACGATGGTCCACTTAACAGAGAGGTTAAGGTTAAAGTCTTAGAAGTGGCACAAAAAACAAAATTAGATGTAGACCAAACCTCTGATTCAAGTTCTGACGAAGGCTGGTTAGAAGGTAATAAAGACGCTTTTGACAACAAAATAAAAGAAAGAGTTGGAGTTTATATGAAAATAAAACCAGTTGGGTTTAATATGGACTTTAATCCTTATAATTATGCTGAATATGAAGGGTCTGATAGAATTCCTTGGGGATTATTTAGTTCTGCTAATCAAGGTTTTGCAAACGTAACAATTCCAACAAAAGATGAGTTTGGATTAGGTCAATATCAAGATGGTTCTAATTATGTAAATCTAAATATCACTAAAGGAAGTATTATAAATATTAAATTTGAAGCTTGGGAAAGACAAGATTCTGAAGGAGATGATTCAAAATATTATGAAAAAGAATTTATTGTTTCTGGTGATTATACAGGAGACGCAACTACATCAGGATTTGAAAAATTCTTAATTGCAGAAACATCTTGGGTGAAGCCAGAGGGTCAAGCTTACTATACTGATAAAGATGAGCAATTTTATTTAACATTTAGCAAGACAGGATCAGGAACTACAACTAGACACAGAGTGAATGTTCAAACTGTTGAATATACAAGACAAACTGAAACAGGGTTTTTAGAAGCAAAAATAAACTTAGCTCTTGTTGAAGGTATAACTATATTTGAAACAGATCCTGAAGACTTAGATAGTGATGTTTACTATGAAACAGAACAAACCTTTGATATTGTTAATGGTTTTCATGTTGGTAACACACAAACTCAAACATCTTCTTTACCAGGTATATGTGATTTAAATATAGGTAATTGTTTTTCTTTTGGTAATGGTGTTGAAAGTATACAAATTAGAGATGAAAGACTATCTCCTTTTTATGATTTAGATTATAGACCTAATTTAGCTTTGCTTGATGGTTATAAAAAAGTGAATTTAAAAAACACTTTAATATATTCACAAAAGTATAATGCTGAAACAAGTTATAACTCCTTAAATGAATTTAATTCTTCTAGAGGTATCAAAAAGACTTTAGACAGTAAGTTCGGTTCTGTACAAAAATTATTTTCTAGAGAAACAGACCTAATAGTTTTCCAAGAAGATAGAGTTTCTAAAGTTTTATTTGGAAAGTCTTTATTATATAATACTAGCGGTCAAGCGTCATTACAAAAAATAGAAGATGTCTTAGGGCAAGATGTTCCTTTTAGTGGAGAATATGGTATATCACAAAATCCTGAAAGCTTTAGCTTTTATGCAGGTAGAATGTACTTTACAGACTCTTCAAGAGGTGTGGTGTTAAGACTTTCTCAAGACGGAATTACCCCTATATCTTATTTAGGTATGAAGTCTTACTTTAAAAACAATTTATTTGAATATAAAAATTCATTTAATATAGGTGGTTTTGATCCAAAATATCATCAATATGTATTATCAATGAATCAATCTCCGTTTGGAGTTGTAAATGATAAGTTTGAATGTGATACAATACTTTCTAGAAACTTTACAGAAGCTTCAGAGAGTTATACTTATGAATTAAACTGTCAAAAAGTTGGCAACATAACTATAGCTTATGTAGCTGGAGGAACTTTTAATGCAGTAGTAACTATAAATGGCGTAACTACAAGTAATAATTCATTAAGTGGTTCAGGTAGTTTTACGGTAGCTTTTTCTAGTGCTGATGTTTTAGCAAATAGAGCAGCTACTATTGTTTTAACTTCTGTTTCTGTGGGTAATGTTCAATTAACACATTCTTGTCCAGTAGTAGCCACAAGAAAGGTTACTATTATAGTAATTAATGACCCAGCTGAAGAAAATAAATCTATTATTAATAGATATAAAGTTGGTTCTAGATCATATTACTTTGATGAAGATGTTTTTGATTCATCTGGTATTACTAGAAATGAAAACTTTACAGAAGAAAAAGGATCTGAGTACATTCCAAATAGTGGAGAATCAATAACAATGTCATCTTTAAAACAAAAAGGATACCATTCAGGAGATTTTAACACATGTAATAGGTTAGGATACTTAGTGTCATCTTCTTCTGGACTTACTGTAGATAATATAATAGCAGCTGCTACTTTTCCTACAGTTACAAAAACTGATTTAACAGATTCAGAAGATAATAGCATAACTTTTACATTTACTGAAAGTTCATCTACAGATAATTTATATTTAGTATATGATTATATTGATGTAGTTCCAACTTTAGTTGATGATACTGTTACAGGATTAGCTAATAATGCTTCTACTACAATAAATGTTTTATCTAATGATACTGTTTCAGGTACTCATACAGTTTCAATTCACTCGTATCCGTCTTATGGATCAGTGATTGTGAACACAGATAAAACAATAACATATGATCATAATGGATCTGCAACAACTTTTGATTCGTTTCAGTATAAGGTTACAAAAGACGGAGCTTGTTCTGCTATAGCTACTGTTGAAATAGGTATACTTGCTTCTGGAGGTGGTGGTAGTGGTGGTTTATACCCTGTAACTTTAGAGTACGGAAGTATTAGTTGTGCTTCAGTTTGTAGTAATTTTCCAGGAGGAAACTCAGGAACATTTTATGTAGATGTAGGTAGTGCTCAATCTGGAGGTGTATTTGCAATATCTTCAAAGATATATACTGATTCGGCTGGTAATAATCCTGCTCCTGCGTATTTTTATACTGATGGAACAGATTGTAGACCAGTATCAGGTAGTGGTGATTTAGGTGTAACAACAGGATGTAGTTAATTATGGCAACAACAATAACATTTGACGAAATAAACAATGCGTGGACATCATTTCATTCTTATGAACCAGAATGGATGGAGAGAATAGGTAATAGTTTTTATACTTTTAAAAACGGAAACTTATACTTGCATGACGATAATAATACAAGAACTAATTTTTATGGAACAAGTTATGGTTGTCATGTAGAGTTTTCTGCAAATGACGGACCCTCTGACATAAAGCTTTTTAAAGCCGTTTCATTAGAATCAAATAACACAAGCTGGTTTGCTACTTTGGACACGGAATTAGAACAAGGAGCTATAGGCTCTAGTAGTGATTTAAAATTTGAAGACAAAGAAGGTATTAAGTATTCTTATATTAGAAGACTATCAACTGATAATCTAAATTTTACTGAACTATCAATACAAGGATTAGGTAATTTACAATCTACACCTTCAGCTAATAATTACATTTTTTCTTCAGCTATACCGAATCAAATACAAGTAAGCGACCCAGACACAAACACAGGAGGAGACAGTTTGTATTTCAATGATGGGGCAACAAAGCTTATTGGGGTTATTGATACTGTTTCAGATAAAACTATAACTACAGTGTCGTCAACAAACACCCCAGCACAAAGTAATTTTTGTTTTGTGGTCAAAAATCCAGAATCAGAATCTTTTGGATTAAGAGGATATCACGCTAAAATAAAACTAACAAACAATTCTACAGGTTTCGTGGAGCTTTATGCTGTTAATTCAGAAGTTATAAAGAGCTACATGTAATTTTTGTATATTTGTATAATTAAAAAAATAAGACTATGGCATTCTTTACAACATTGGGACTTATAACTGGAGCTGCAGGAGCAATAAAAGGATTTATGGGTGGAGAACAAATGGCTTCAGACGCAAGAAAAGGATTAAAAAACTTTGAATATCAAGATTTGAGTCAAGGCGCTTTTGATACATTGAAACCTTCATTAGAACAAGAGCAATTTGCTCTACAACAAATAGGACAACAAAGATCAGGTCTTGTTGACGTGGCAGCAGGATTATCTGCAAGTGATGCTATGGCACTATTAGGAGCTGGTGAAGAACAGATAGGGCAGAAAGAGTTAAATCTTTTAAATAAAATGCTTGAAAAAGAGTCTCAATTTGATGTGATGAGAGGACAAGATTTTCAAAGAAGACAACAAATGCAAGAAGCTAGAGATCAGCAAGAGTTACAAAGTTTGAGTCAACAACTTATGGCAGGAGAATCTCAACAAGCTCAAGCTATACAAGGACTTGGTCAAATAGCCACAGCATATGGTACTGCTGAACAAGCAAAATTTGCACAAGCAGGATATGATCCTGCCGCAATTAGACAGGCTAGAAAAGATAAAAGAAATCGTGGAGAAGGATTTTTAGGAAGTAAGACCAAAGTTGGTAAGTTTTTAAAACCTGTAAAAGGATTTTTTGGAAAACAACTTGGAAAAGTTGGAGGATTCTTTCAAAATTTGTTTTAAAATAATAAAAATAATATGGCATACAGAGGAGGCGCATTAGTACAACCAGTTCAAGTAGATTACGGAGCAGTATCTAAGATTTACTCTGCAGGTATGGCTAGAGTTCAAGAAATTAGAGAGGGTGTTATTAAGGAAAGAGGTGAGCAGATGGCTGCTTTGTCTAAAGCTTCAGATTATGTTGTCACTGGTATTCAGGATTTAGATAACATGTATATGAAAGCTGGTCAGTTGGCTAGAACTAGAATGCAAGAGCTTATAGGTATGAATGATAGAGGAGAGATTTCTAGAAGCGAACTTACTGCCGCTTTTGCAAGAGAAACATCAGAGGCCTCTATTATAAGCAAGATGCCTGAAATAATGAAGAAAAACATAGAGGAGGTTCGTAAAGATGACAACCTTTCTTCTTTAACTGAAGACCAACTTACTAATGTATATTTAAATGATGTAAACACTAGAGGGTCTTATGTTGATGGTAGTGGGATGAGGCAAGATCTCAAACATACTATGGATATTCAGCAGATAGGTGGTCAAAAATATATGGTTGGTAATTATGAAATTTACAACCCTGCTACAAAAAAAACAGAAGTAAAGTCTGTTGTTAAGCCCTTAAAAGATGCTGTAAACCCAAATTATGTTAAATGGGACAAAATAGATGACGACCATACTGTAAAAAAAATAAAGAATTTTTCTAATATGCTTGGAGAAAGAAAGTTTATTGATCCAAATGGAGACCCAATAGAGTTTGGTTTATTACAAAGATTACAGGACACAAATGTCTATGTAAGAAAAGAAAATTTAGATGTATTTAAAAACACTGTTGAAACACATATAAACTCTCAAGACGAAAAGTTTTGGGAAGCTTATGCTTATGAGCAGATGCAAGTAAGAGCTCCATGGCAAAGCGGTTATTCAGGTCCATTTAAACAAGACAAACTTGATGCAAGTTATAACAGCATGAAGTATCTAGATAAAGATGGTAATGTAATTAGTTTAGATGAAAAAGATGATGTTTTAGGATTTAAGTTTGATGAGAAAGGAGATATTAGT
>Ga0206682_10001802_pt1 | contig 20458 bp, 30 predicted proteins | sample M240m12015metaG_FD_155444 | JGI IMG/M metagenome (GOLD analysis project Ga0206682, IMG submission 155444) | Ammonia-oxidizing marine archaeal communities from Monterey Bay, California, United States - M2 40m 12015 | ecosystem: Environmental > Aquatic > Marine > Intertidal zone | place: USA...
ATTGAAAAACTAAAACAAACATTATGTACAAAAGAAAACTAATACAGAAACTACAACAACTAATTGACAAACTACCAGCTTGTATCAGAAGGCAAGAAGCAATGGATGACTTAATGGATTTAAAGTTGAGTGAATCAGATTATCATTACATCTCATTAAAAAACAAATACAAAGAGTTATGAATAAATCAAGCACAGAAAAAGGATTGATGTTGTTTATAGTAATGGCATTAATAGTGGCATATATTATAATTGGCATTGTTTGTATTGCAATTTTGTAAATGTTAAAACGTATTAACATAGTTGTTAATTAAATAATTTGTTTTATATTTGAGTATTATTAATTATAAAAACAAAACAAGATGAAAAAATTACAAACTTTAGTATTGATTTTAGCACCAAGCTATTTTATAGCAAGAATGTTATTAGGTTTAATCTTTAATATATAATTATGAAGAAGATGCTTACAAGATTCGGAGAGTTCTTATTTGTGCTACTTATGATTATGATAGTTGCTTATATGTGCTTATGGTTTATATCAATGATATTAATATTATTTAACAGTTAAAAACAAAACAAATGGAAGAAACACTAGACTTAATAAAAAGTTATGTAAACATAACAGACAATTTATGGTTACAAAGACAAGTAGAAATACTTGAAGTTCAAATAAGATTAGAGTTAGAGAATGCAAAACAACAATGCAAATAATATGGAATTAATTAAAATAATAAAAACAATTGAGCCAGAGTATTTCAATACTGATTTTTTTATAAACTCATTGCCAAATGAAGTAACTTTAATTTCAGATACTGAACAATACTTAATAGAAGTAAGTTTAAAGAATGAGATACTAGAAACTAATTTCTATCAAGGAGAAGAAATATACAAAGCATCAGATGATGAGATAGATTACATCTACAACTATCTTGAACAATTATTGGCAGACAAGATAGAAGAAACAAAACAATATTATAACGAACACAATTACAATTACCAAATATTTAACAATTAAAATAAAAACAAATGATCAAGGAATTTAAAAAATCAGAATTAAAAGAATTATTAAAAGAAAGCAATCTGTTAGAGTTTAATAGAGATATAAGTGGAAAGCACGTACAAAAAATGATTAAAAGCATTGTTGATTGTGGAATATTAAGATTTCCCGTTGTTGGAGATGTATCTTCTTTTGATAAGAGAAAGTATGTAATTATTGATGGTCAACACTTATGTAAAGCAATTGTAAATTTACCAACTGGTTATTCTATAAATAAAGTAAATGCTATCACAAAAATATACACAAACAAAAAAGAAGTAATTGAAGATATTTCAAAATTAAACAATACACAAAAATCTTGGAACGATGAAAATTATTTAGACGCTTGGTTTAAATATGGAAGAAGCAATGAAACGTATTTCAGTAATTATGCTTATTTATATAATTTATACAATGAAATTTATGATGGTTTACCTTGTGGATTTTTGGTAGACTTGTATTCTGTTTCTAAATCTTCATTCAGAGAAGGTAATCTGGAATTTAAAAATAGAGAATTTAGTGATAAACTTGCAAGTTTGTGTTATGATTTAAAGAAGGATTTTAAAAAAGCATCTTTTGCTTTAACTGGTTTAGCAATCTGGGCATTTGGAAGAATAAATGAAAAGAAAGATATTGATTTTTTAAAATTAAGATCAAGATTGTTTAGAGCTTTATCTAACCAAGAAGATAAAGACATTCAAGGAAGGGAAGAATTTAAAGAATTTGTTAAACAAACATATACAAGGTTATAAATATGGAACTAACAAAAAAGAATTTAGAAAAGATTAGTGGTGCAATAATAACATCATTTGTAAACCAACACTTTTTAGAAGAAGCAATGCGTACTGGTCTATTTAGGCACAGAGTAAAGAACAACGTAAACAGAACTATAAAAGAGTTAATGCATATAGAATCTGAATACTATAATAAGATTGAAGATGTAGATGACAAAGGTTTAGGAGATAAACTAATTGCAAACAAATTAGAGTTTGTTAAATGGATCTTAAATGAATTTGACTTTAATGATTTCTGTAAAATACAAGAAGTGTGTAAAGCATATACATTAAACAAAGAAGAAGTAACAAACGTAACAGACAAAATATTAATTGATAACGGAGCAGAATAAAATGAATATAGAAGATATAAAGAAAATAGGAGATAGTGTAAAAGAAGTATCTGGACTTGATATATTTGACAACACAAGAAGAAGGGATTATGTAGAGATGAGAGCATTAGTGTGTTATGTTTTAAGAAAGAAATTAAGAATAGGTTTAACAAATATAGCTTTATACTTTCAATCAGAAGGAAAGACAATGCATCACGCAACGGTAATACACCTTGTTAATCAGTACCCAGTATATAAGAAATACAATTCTCGATTAGAAGATATAGAGTATAGTTTTAATTTTGATAAATCTTTTCAGTTTAATGAGAATAATTTTATAAAAAATCAGTACCTAATAGACAAGTACAATAAGTTAAAAAATAAGTATGATGATTTAAAAAACAATGTAGAAAAGAATCCTATACTTAATGTTATGCATAATATACCAGAAGATAGAATAGATGAAGTAATTGAAAGAATAATTATGATGAAGAAAAGTTGGGATTGGAAAAGTAAAGATGAATGTAAAGTAATAGAAGCAAATACATCAATGGATGGAATGCATTGGTAAATAAAATTTATAGTAATTTAGTTTTGTATAAGAAAATAATATAGTTGATTATTTGTAAAATGTCATTTTAAAAGTATTATATAATTATATGTTTATTTAGTAACTATTTATCATTGTGTATGCATTCATACATAAACGTTGAGAGATAATCAAATAAAAATATATTTCTATGTACTTGGGGTAACTATACCCTTTTCAAAAGTGTTAATAAAATAGTATAACTAGTTAATAAACTTTAACTTATTTATATTACTTTGTTGCAAACACAATACTATGTTAGAGAAGATATTTCAATCTCACAATAAGTGGATAAATACCACACTTAAATTTGGGTGTAATAGAGAAGAAGCAGAGGACATTGTATCACATATGTACCTTGTTATCGGAAAGATGCTTAAAAAGGGTTTAAACATAGCCTACGGAGATGAAGTCAACTATTATTATATCTATCTAACTTTACGTTCTACCTTTTTACAAATGAAGAATAAGCAAAAGAAACAAAACAAGATATCTTTAGATTTAGTTTTAGATTTAGAATCTGGAGAATATATTGATTTCTATGATGCAAATGATGTTGTTGAACAAGAACTACAAAAGTTACATTGGTACGATAAAAAAGTATATAATCTAATACAAGATGAGTATAGTATAACTGAACTATCAAAGAAAACAAATATTACATACCATTCTTTATATAACACATATAGAAAAGTAAAAGATAGATTAAAAGAAAAATTAGAAGAATGAAACTAGGAAACCTTATTGAAAGAATTACATACTATACTGGTATCAAATGGATAGTTAAAAAGATATGGGGAGATGATTGTGGGTGTGATCAAAGACAAGAAAAACTAAATGATATTGAACTATGGTAGAAGATAAAATTATTTGGCAAGGTGTAAAACAAAGAACAACATCAACAATGTCAAATGAAGATTTTAAAATAATGTGTAAACTACATTCAAAGTATTTTAATCATAAATATAGTGAGCCTTGTACTTGTAACAAAAGAATGTTAAGGAACTGGATTCAACAACTTGATGAAAAGTTAATTTAATTAATTTAAAGCCTAGCAGTAAAATGTTAGGTTTTTTTTATTATATAATTATATCATTAATGATTTTATTTGATTATATTTAACTATGGAAGATAAAAGAAAATATAACAAAGGAACAAAAGGAAATAAAGGAGGTAGACCAAAAGGAAGTCCATTAATGAAGGCTATCGATTTAAGTTGTGAGAAGTTTATTAAAGAACTATTAAGCAATGAAATGATTAAAAATAAAGCCATTAAGGAGCAGATTAAAAAGGAAAACATAAGAGACTTTCTTTATTTAATAAAAGTTAATAAAGATTATAAAATAGGCATTACATCAAATATATCAAATAGATTTAAACAATATAATAGTCATAGTGGTTATAATGCAGAGATTATTTACTTGACAAAAATAAGCAACCCTAATGAGTTGGAAAAACTATTAGTGAATAAATATAATCACTTATGTACAAGAGGGGATTGGTTTACTTTTGAACAAGAAGATATACTTGATTTAATAACATACTCATCAAAATTTATATACAATGAAAGAAGATAAAAGAAAAAATAACGGAGGTAATAAAAATGCTGGTCGTAAAAGTAAATCTGAAGAAGTTAAGATGATTGAAAGACTTACACCATTAGAACCAAAAGCATTTAAAGCACTTGAGAAAGGAGTTGAAGAAGGGAACTTCAAATACGTTCAAATGTTTTATAACTATTATGCTGGTAAACCAAAAGAAACAAAAGATATATCAATTACATCAGAGCAACCTTTATTTGATTTAGATTAGTGTTTCAAGTTACAACTGCAATAAAGAAACTTTATAAGTTAAAGAAAAGAAAGAAAGTAATTCAAGGTGGTACATCAGCTGGTAAAACATTTGGTATACTGCCTATACTTATTGATAGATGTATAAGAACACCAAACACAGAAACAAGTGTAGTATCTGAATCAATACCACATTTGCGTAGAGGTGCTATGAAAGACTTTCTAAAGATTATGATAGCAACCAATAGGTTTAGAGATAGTCAATGGAATAGGTCTGCTTTAAAGTACACATTTACAAATGGTAGTTACATAGAATTTTTTAGTGTTGAACAACCAGATAAATTAAGAGGAGCAAGAAGAAACGTATTGTATGTAAACGAAGCAAACAATGTACCCTTTGAAGCATACACACAATTAAGTATTAGAACATCTGGAGATATATGGATTGACTTTAATCCAACTGCAAACTTTTGGGCGCATAAAGAAGTTGTAGGCAACGATGATGCAGACTTTATTACATTAACATACAAAGACAATGAAGCATTACCAGAAACGATTGTAAACGATATAGAAGCTGCAAGAGATAAAGCAAAAGATTCTACTTACTGGAGCAACTGGTGGAAAGTATATGGTCTTGGACAAATAGGAAGTTTAGATGGTGTATGTATTCCAGATTGGAAAGAGATTAAACAACTACCAACAGAAGCAAGGTTATTATGTTACGGAATGGACTTTGGTTATACAAATGACCCAACAACATTAATTGGTTTATACAAATACAATAACACTTATATTTTAGATGAGGTTATACATCAAACTAAATTACTAAACGTAGATATATCAAACATACTTAAACAACTTAATATAGATGATATAATATATGCAGATTCAGCAGAGCCAAAATCAATTGCAGAATTAAGAACATACAGACATAAAGTAATGCCAGTTAAAAAAGGTAAAGATTCAATTGTATATGGTATCAACTTAATAAATCAAAATGATATCTATGTAACCTCAACAAGTAAAAATCTAATTAAAGAATTACAAAGTTATAGTTGGATGAAAGATAGAGAAGGTAACACTATTAACAAACCAATTGATGCTTTTAACCATTGTATTGATGCAGCACGTTATGCAATTACATCACAGTTAAGTAGTCCAAACAAAGGTAAATACAATATAAGATAATGAGTAATGAGGAAATGATCTCTACTATTCAATGCTTTATACACCACAAAACAAATAAGCAAATAAGAATATTGAAACCAAAAACACCAAGCCAGTTTTTATTACTTACAAGTCTATATGAAAAATGTATAGGCTTTTTTATAAAACATTAAGATAATAGTATTATATATATATGAAGATTGAAATAAACGTACCAACATCATTAAGTGAAGTTACATTAGGACAATATCAAAAGTTCTTAAAGATAGCAGAAGATAATCCAGAGGGTAATTTCTTAAATGCTAAAATGATAGAAATATTTTGCGGAATACCTTTAAGTGATAGCTACAAATTAAAGATGAGTAGTGTTATTGCTATTATAGATATACTTAATGAATTGTTAAGTCAAACACCAAAAAGGGTAGAGCAGTTTACAATGAATGGTGTTCAGTATGGATTCATACCAGACTTGGACGAAATGAGTTTAGGAGAATATGTAGACTTGGATGGTAGTGCAAGTGATTGGAACAATATGCACATTGCAATGAATGTATTATACAGAAAAATAAAAATAAAGAAATCTGGTAAATATAATATAGTTGATTACAATGTAGAGAATCCAGAGAAGATGAAAGATATGCCTTTAGATGCAGCAATTGGGTCTTTGTTTTTTTTTTACAATTTAGGAATGGAACTGTCGAAGCATACGATACTCTCTTCCAACAATCTGGAGGAAATGGAGGTTTATCAAGATCAGCTAATTTCTCAAACAAATGGGGATGGTATCAGTCAATTTATGGTCTCGCTAACGGAGATATTACAAGATTTGAAAATATCACTAAATTAAATATTCATCAATGCTTTACAATGTTATCATTTATGAAAGAGAAAGCAGAGCTGGAAGCAAAACAAATAAAAAGTAAATTCTAATGAAGGGTTTTTATCAAGTAACGGAAACAATAAAGAATCAATTATTATCAGATGTAAACGTTAATAATGTAACAACTGGAGATATCACAAAGATTGATTTAAGTAAACAAACAATGTTTCCTTTATCACACATAATTGTAAATAATGTAAATAACGAAGATAATGTATTACGTTTCAGTTTATCTGTTTTGTCTATGGATATTGTTGATGTTTCAAAAGAAGCAACAGTAGATATTTTTAGAGGTAATGATAATGAGCAAGACATATTAAATACTCAATTAGCAGTACTTAATAAATTAGCACAAGTATTAAGAGGAGGTACATTACACCAAGATTTATATCAGTTAGATGGCACACCAAATTTAGAGCCTTTCTATGATAGGTTTGAAAATGAATTAGCTGGATGGGCAATGACATTTGATGTTCTTGTAAATAACGATATCAATATATGTTAAAGAATGTACAACAAGAGCTGAATAGATTTGCAAAGTATGTTATTCAACAATCAAGAACGAATCTAACAAAAGGCAAAAAGAATAGTTCTAAAGCACTTTATAATAGTTTAGACTACGATATAAATGTAAGTCCAAATAGTTTTTCTTTAAGTTTCTTAATGGAAGATTATGGTGTATTCCAAGACAAGGGTGTAAGTGGTATAAAAAAGAAATATAACACACCTTATAGCTATACAAATAAAATGCCGCCTCCAAGTAAAATGGATAAATGGATTGTTAGAAAAGGTTTAAAAGGTGTAAGAGGTAAAGATGGTAAATTCATATCAAGAAAGTCTTTACAATTTATGATAGCAAGAAGTATTTATAACAATGGTATTAAACCAAGTTTGTTTTTTACAAAGCCATTTAAAAAAGCATTTACTAATTTAGACAAAGACATAATAAAAGCATATCAATTAGATGTTGAAGAACTACTAAAATTTACAACAAATGGCAATAATTAATACAAGAAGTCCTTACTTTGTATCAGTAACAAATGCTAGTTTAGCTTATGCTACATTGGACATTGAAGTATATTCTGGAGATAAAAATACTGGTTATACTGGCACATCTCAATATTCTTTACAAAAGAAAATAATATTAAATCAAACAATAGTATCTTTTGAAATATCTGAACTGATTAGAGATTATTTATCTATGGAATTTGATGGCACTTATTATAATAGTGATGAAGATTATACTTGTAGATGGGTTAGAAAAACACTAACTGCATTTGATTCAAATGGTGGTCAATTATCACAATCAATAACAACTGATCTAGCATTAGATGGTTATTCTTATTTTGAAGATGGATTGATAGATACCATTAGTAATAATACATTGATGAGTAATAGAGAAGTATTTGCATTAGATGATAATGTTTATAGAATACCTATTTATACTGGTACAAATGTAAATGTAACTTTCTTATTAAATGGAGATGTTGTAAATACTTATACAAGCACCTCATCTGATGAATCAGAAGAACAAGTAAAGCACATATCTATAAATGATACATCTCAATACGATTCATTTATATCAAGAGTTTTAAAAGAAGATGGGATATATGAAGATAATAATTGTATATCACAATTTTTAAATAGTTTAAGTATTGGTAAAGTAGATAAAATTTATATTGAAAATACTGATGGAACACTTGACATTATAAATGTAAAAACTATTGATGAATGTAGATATGAGCCAAAGAAAATAACTTTTGTAAACAAGTTTGGTGTATTACAAGATATGTATTTCTTTAAAAAGTCAGTTGAGAAAATGACTACAAAAAGAGAAAGCTACAAAGCAAATACTTTAACATCAAGCAATTCTTATCAAACATATAATCATACAAAAAGAGATTTCAATATTACTGCAAACGAATCAATATCTTTAAGTAGTGGTTTTTTAAATGAATCTTACAACGAGGTATTTAAGCAATTGATGTTATCTGAAAAAGTATGGATAACAAACACAACAGATACAGAAGAACAAGTATTGCCAATTAATATAAAGACAAGTGATATTACATATAAGACTAGCTTAAATGATAAGTTAGTTGAATACACAATTGAGTTTGATAATTCTTACAATGTTTTAAATGACATAAGATAAATGCAAAAAATACAACTATACATAGAAGGTCAAAGAGTAGATTTATTTGAAGATGAAAGTGTTGTATTAACGCAATCTATTCAAAACGTAAAAGACATCAGTAAAATATTTACTGAATTTACAAGAACGTTTGCAATACCAGCATCAAAAACAAATAACAAGATCTTTAAACACTATTATAATTTTAGTATTGGGGATGGTTACGATGCAAGAATTAAAAAACAATCAACACTAGAACTAAACAATCTTTCTTTTAAAGAAGGGTTGATAAAACTAAATGGTGTTAAGTTAAAGAATAACGTACCTCATACATACAATATTACTTTTTTTGGAAACACTATAAATCTAAAAGACGTTCTTGCTGATAGTCAGTTATCATCTTTACAAAAATTAAATGACTATAATAAAATTTATAGTTTTGATGATGTTACCGATGCAATGCAGAATGCTGAAAATAGTGGTAATATTATAGTTCCTTTAATCACACATACAAACAGATTAATTTACGATAGTGGAAGCCACGTTAATTTTCCTCCTAATCCAGATTTAGGTATAAGAAATATATCACATCAAGGAACTGGTACACATAATCAAAATGGTGTTGAATGGAATCAGTTTAAGTATGCAATAAAAGTACAAGCAATAATAGATGCTATACAATCAGAATCTTTTGTTGGTGGTCAAACATTAACTTTTTCAGATGACTTTTTTAATGATAATACAAATGAAGAATTTGATAATTTGTTTTTATGGTTGCATAGAAAAAAAGGTGATGTAGATGCACCATCACAAGTATTACAAAAATTTACACAATTAACAGAGTTAGGAACAACTGTTTGTGTACCAACTAATAATTGTCAACCATCAACATCAAATGTTTTAAATGGTGTTTTAGCATTAACTGCCCAATCTCCTTATAGCATATCTTTTTTAAATCTAAATGTAACACCTCCAAATACAACAGATGCATATACAATAAGAGTTATCAGAGATGGCTCAACAATAGTAGGAGAAACAACTGGTACTGGAGCAAAACAATTAATAATAGTACCTTATAATAATAGCACATACACAATACAAATTGCATCATCAACAAATATGACTTTTGCAACTGGTAGTATTCAATGGTCTGTATCTTGGACTCAAGGAGGTTTAGGCTTTGGACAAAACGGACAAATGGTTTATTCAAATGCATCTCCATTTATTACAACTGCTTTTAAAGACTTTAACATAAACGAGCAGATGCCTAAAATGACTATTATAGATTTTTTAACTGGTCTTTTTAAAATGTTTAATTTAACTGCTTATGTAGATAATGATGGGATTATTGTTGTAAAAACTTTAGATAGTTATTATGCATCTGGCTCAACAACACCAATTGATATAAGTAAATACATCGATACAGAAAATTCAACTGTTGATGTGGCATTACCTTTTAAACACATTGATTTTACATACAAAGGTTTAGGAACTTTTTTATCTAAACAATTTGAACAATTAAACAATCAAAAATGGGGGTCTTTATCTTATAGTTTAAATTCAGATATATTTGATGCACCAAGTAAATCATATAAACTAGAATTACCTTTTGAGCATATGCAATATGAAAGACTTTATGATGTAGATGGGGGAAGTGCAACAAGTGTTCAATGGGGTTACTTTGTAGATGACAATCAAGAGCCTTACTTTGGCTCTCCTTTATTATTTTACCCTATTAGACAATCATCATCAACATCAATAAGAATAAGAGATACACAAACAAGTAGTGTTGAAGATATTACAGATTTCTATATACCATCAAATGCTTTGGCTTTAACATCAACTGCAAGTAAATCTAATATACATTTTGGTAATGAGATAAACGAGTATCAAGCAAATCAACCAGCAGTAGATCCTTTGGCTTTTACAGATAGTTTATTTGAAACTAATTACAAGACTTATATTCAAGATGTTTTTAATGCAAGAAGAAGAATAACAAAAGTAAGTGCTTATTTACCATTCGGTCTTTACTATAATTTGAAGCTAAATGATTTAGTAAAATTTGGAGAAAATGCTTATAAAATAAACTCAATAAAAACTAATTTAAAAACTGGTAAATCAGACTTTGAGTTATTAAATGACGTTACATCAATATTAACATCAACTGGTAATACTCCAACACAAGTTACCGGATTAGTTGCATCAAATATAACAAGTACATCATTTACTGTTACTTGGAATGCAAGTACATCTCCAGATAATATTACAATGTCCTATTATGTTGTTTATGCAAATGGTGTAGCAGTTGGTGGGTCAATGGCACAACCTTTACAATCAACTTATTCAGATGACATTACTGGATTAAGTCCAGCAACATCATATTCAATAACAGTAGTTGCTTATGATATTTTATTAAATGAATCAACACCATCTGGTGCATTAGTAATTAACACATTACCATAATGATAAAAGAAATATTAGAATTGTTAAAAGATACAGATTGTAATGCAGAGATTGTACAATTAGCAAAAGGAAAGAATAAGTTTCCAGATAGTTTTAAAGAAGTATTTAAAAGACAAAAACAAGAATTAAAATGGAAAAAATAATAGTAGAGTTAGAAGCAAAAACTGACAAGGCTTTAAAAGGTATTGACAATGTTGCAAAGAGTGTTGAAGATTTAAACAAAGAGGTAGTAAGTTCAAATCAAGATACTGCTAAATCTTTAAAGAATGTTGAAACATCTTCTGGACAAGCTGCGAAAGGTATAAGAGGTATTGGTAATGCTATAAAGGCTGCTGGTATTGGATTAGCAATTGCTGCTTTTGCTACACTAAAAGATATATTTATGCAGAATCAAAAAGCTGCTGATTTATTCAATACATCATTTGAAGTTGTTAGTATTGCTTTTAATGATTTTGTTGGCTTTATTGTAGATAATAGTACGAAGGTAACAGACTTTTTTAAATCTATATTTGATGACCCTAAACAAGCATTAATAGATTTTGCTGATGCATTTAAGAAAAACATTCAAGAAAGATTTGAAAGTTATTTAGATACTCTTGGATTTTTAGCAAGTGCAGTAAAGAAAGTATTTAGTGGAGATTTTGCTGGTGCATTAGAAGATGTAAAAAGTGCTGGTAAAGAATCATTAGATGTTTTAACTGGTGTTAATGATACCTTTGATAAAAGTGTTGACATTGTTAATAGTAGCGCAGAAGCTATTTCAAATTATGCAAGTGAAACTGTTAAAGCTGCAAAGGGTAATGTAGAATTAGCAAAGTCTGCTGAATTAGCAGCAGTACTAAATCAAGGATTAGTTGAAAAGTATGATAGACAAGCAGAACAATTAAGACAAATAAGAGATGATGAAAGTAAGAGTATTGAAGATAGAATAAAAGCTAATGAAGAACTTGCTTTAGTATTAGATGAGCAAGAAAAAGCAATGAAGGAAAATGCTGCTATTGCAGTTGCATCTGCTGCTGCTGAATTATCAAAGAACAAAGATAATATAGAATTACAAAAAGCATATCAAGAAGCACTTAACGAACAAGCAGCTATTGAAGCACAAATAACTGGTTTCAGAAGTGAGCAACAAACAAATACAAATTCTTTATTAAGAGAACAAAAAGAAATAATGAATGAGATTGCTCTTTTTGGTAAATCAGAAAGAGATAAAGAAAGATTAGAATTAGAGCAACAATATGAAGCAAACAAGCTTTTAATAGAAAAAGAAATTACTGATGATGCAGAAAAGAAAGAAAGATTACTTGCTTTACAAAAAGATTACAATGCACAATTAAAGGAAGTAAATGATGGTTTTGCACAAGAAGATTTAGAAAAATCAATAGAATTTGCTAATCAACAAATTGCATTAGAAGAAAATATAGCACAAAGAAAAAGAGAAATAAATATGCAGTATATTGGTTTTGCCTCTGGTTTAAGTGGGTTATTGCAACAAATAGCTGGTAAAAATAAAGCAATTGCTACTGCTGGTTTAATACTAGAAAAAGGAGCTGCTATTGCTAACGTAGTAATTGGAGCAAGTCAATCTATTGCGTCTGCAAAATTTAATGAATCTAAAATACCATTCTTTATTCCAACTCCAACTGGTATTCCTCTTTTTAATCCATTAAAACCAGCATCTTTAGCTGCAACTGCAAAATCAATAGCAATGACAAAGATTGGTGCTGGATTAGCAATAGCTGGTATTGGTGCTACTGCAATTGGTCAAGTAAGTGGAGTATCTGGTGGTAATGTAGATACATCTAAACCACCTACCCCACCTACTCCTTCTGTGCCAACTGCTCCATCTACACCTCCAGCATTTAATATAGTTGGTCAAAGTGGTACAAATCAATTAGCATCAGCTATTGGTGGACAATCACAACAACCAATACAAGCATTTGTAGTTTCAAGTGAAGTATCAACTGCACAAGAATTAGATAGAAATATAATTGAAGATGCAAGTATAGGAGGTTAAAAATATAAAATAACACTAAAAAAATATTATATAATTATGAAAATAATAGAACTTATTTTAGATGATGATGAAGCAATAGGAGTGGAAGCTATTTCTGTTGTTGAGAATCCAGCAATTGAATCTGATTTTGTTGCACTTAATAAACAAGAAATTAAACTTGCTGAAATAGACAAAGAGAAGCGTTTGTTAATGGGTGCTTTACTTATACCAAAAAAACCTATTTACAGAAAGTCTGGAGAAGATGAGTACTATATTTTCTTTTCTGAAAAGACTGTTGAGAAAGCATCTCAAATGTATTTGATGAATGGAAATCAATCTAATTCAACACTAGAACACAATTCAGAATTACAAGGATTAACACTTGTTGAAAGTTGGATAGTTGAAGATAAACAAAAAGATAAAAGTGCTTTATATAATTTAGATGTACCAGTTGGAACTTGGATGGGTAGTGTTAAAGTAAACAATGATGAAGTTTGGAATGACTATGTAAAGACTGGTAAAGTAAAAGGGTTTTCAATAGAAGGTTACTTTGCTGACAAGATGGAAAGACCAAATGAAGAACTAAAAGAACACTTGATGAAATATCCTCACACTATGTATGATCCTAAAACTGGTGCAAGTGTTAAGATAATGACAAAAGAAGAACACGACAAGTACACAAATAAAGGTTGGACTCATAGCAAACCAAAACAATACGAAGAAGAATTAGCATCATATACAGACTATCCACAAGGGGCAACAAACAATGCAAAGAGAGCATTAGCTTGGGTAGAGAAAAATGGCTGGGGAAGTTGTGGAGAAGCAACTGGAAAGAACAGAGCAAATCAATTAGCAAAAAGAGAGCCAATAAGCAGAGATACAATTGCTAGAATGGCATCATTTAAAAGACATCAACAACATAAAGATGTACCTTATTCAGAAGGGTGTGGTGGTCTTATGTGGGATGCTTGGGGAGGTACTGCTGGTGTTAATTGGGCATCAAGAAAGTTAGACGATTTAGAGAAACTAGAAGAACTTAAAAAACTATTATCATAATGAGAGCAGTATATTGTAAATGTAAAAATACTTATTCGATAGATTGTAAGAATACTACTGATAAAAGTTGTAAGACTCCAGAGTATTGGAAACAAGGCATAGGAAGGATAAGTGCAACAGAAGAAGAAGAATAGAAAACTGAAAATACAAAATTAATCTTAAATTTTATTATATAATTATGAGTACACAGAATAGAGTTTTTAAAAAACTAGCACAAGCAGAGAAAGTAGAGTTGTCTGCACAGAAAGTTGAGTTGGGTTTAGTTCAAGATATACTAAAAGATATTGAACAAGGTTTATCAAAAGGTAAGGAAATGAAACGTTTTGTTGATGAAGTTATATTAAAAAATAAAGAACTTGATAAATTAACTACAAAATATAACTCAACAATAAAAGAACATTCAAAAAGTATAGATGGTTTTAATACTACAAGGGACAGCCTTTCAGCTAATTGGAATCTAGCATCTAAAAAATATGTGAAAATAGTAAATAACGCATCTGATTTAGGTATTGATGTGCCACAAAAAGTTGAGCAAGGCTTTAAAGAACTTGATAAAATGTTTAATTTTCAAAAGAATGCATATCCTAAACAAGACGCATTAAAAAGAAATCTAATATAATTAACTAAATATATGAACACAGACAGAACATTATTAAACAAAGCAAGAGTTTTACTTGGATTAGAAGTAAAGCTAGAGCAAATGAAGCTAGATAATGGTGCTACTTTAGAAGCAGAAGTATTTGAAGCTGGTGCAGAAGTATTCGTTGTTGCAGACGAAGAAAGAGTTGCAGTACCAGTTGGAGAGTATGAAGCAGAAGGTAAAACTATTATAGTTTCTGAAGAAGGTATCATTGGAGAGATTAAAGAAGCAAGTGCAGAAGAAGAAGCACCAGTAGAAGAAGAAACAGAAGAAGTTGTTGAAGAAGAAGAATTAGCAACAGAAACTGCATCTCCAAAGAAGATAGTTAAATCAATATCAGAAGAAATGTTTTTCTCTGAAATTGAAAAATTAAGAACTGAAATCAACGAACTAAAATTATCTAAAACAGAAGTTGTTGCAGAAGAAGTAGTTGTTGAATTATCAGAAGAAGTAAAAGAAGAAAAAGTAGAGTTATCTACTGAAGAAGTTGAAGGTATTTCTCACAATCCAGAGAATGTATCTGACAAAAAAGAATTAAACCTTTATTCTCAAAAAGGGAATAAAAACACATTAAGAAGTAGAATTTTTAACAAAATAAATAAATAAAATGCCACAACCAACTATTACATCAACGTATGCTGGAGAATTTGCTGGGAAATATGTATCAGCAGCACTTTTATCTGGAAATACAATCGCAAACAACTTAATTGAAGTTAAGCCAAACGTAAAGTTTAAAGAAGTATTAAAAAGAGTAGATTTATCTGGTGCTATTGCAAATGCATCTTGTGATTTTACAGATGCTGGAACAGTAGCTTTAACTGAAAAGATCATTGAGCCAAAAGAATTACAAGTAAATTTAGAATTGTGTAAAACTCCTTTCAAATCTGATTGGGAAGCAGTATCAATGGGATATTCTGCTAGTGATAATTTACCAGCTACTTTTTCTGATTACTTTATTGGATTAATGTCTGAATCAATTGCAGAACAAACTGAAAAAGATATCTGGGCTGGTGTAGCTGGTGCTGGAACTTTTGATGGTTTCAAAACTTTATTAAATGCTGATGCTGGACATACTGGAGCAAAGAAAATTGCTGGAGCAGCAGTAGATTCTGCAAACGTAGTTGAAAAACTAGGAGATATCGTAGATGCTATTCCAAGTGAAGTATATGGAAAAGAAGATTTATATATCTATGTTGCACAGAACATTTTTAGAGCATACAAAAGAGCATTAGGAGGATTCCAAACTGCTGGATTAGGACACAACCAAGATATGGACATCCAATATTTTGATGGTGTAAAAGTTGTAGCTTGTAACGGACTTTCTGACAACAATGCAATTGCAGCACAAAAATCTAACTTATTCTTTGGAACTGGACTTTTATCAGACCACAACGAAGTAAAAGTATTAGATATGGCTGATTTAGATGGCTCACAAAATGTACGTTTCATTATGAGATATACTGCTGGAGTACAATATGCAGTTGTTGAAGATATCGTATCTTACGGATTAGGACTATAATCTAATAACAAACAATAATAATGAGGGTAGGTAGTTCATCTGCTTACCCTTTTTTAATAACTTAAAAAAATAAAAATCAATGGCTTGTTTACTTACATCTGGTAGAGCTTTACCTTGTAAAAGTAGTGTTGGTGGCTTAAAAGCAGTTTATTTCGCAGATTATGGTACGTTGGGAACAACTACAATAGCATCTGGAGAGATTACTGCAATTGCTGGTACACCAGACTTCTTTAGATTTGACATCAAAGGTAATTCTTCACTAGAAACCACAATTAATAGTTCGAGAGAAAACGGAACTACATTTTACACACAAACTTTAAATTTAACTTTACCAGTTTTAGATAAAGCTACACAAGAAGAAATAAAATTATTAGCTACTGCACGTCCACACGTTGCAATAGAAGATTACAATGGTAATTTCTTTATGGTAGGTTTAGAACACGGAGCAGAGGTAACTGGAGGTACAATTGTATCTGGTGCTGCAATGGGAGATTTAAGTGGATTCACTCTAACGTTAGAAGGTCAAGAAACTGACCCAGCATTTTTTGTAACATCAACTGTTATTACTGATAACGAAAGTTCAGCACAAATAGACCCTAACGCATAGTTTTTTTCATAATTTGTTTTTAAAGAAAGGTAGTCTTAATTGATTACCTTTTTTTTTATGTGTAATAAATAAAAATACAAACTTTTAGTATTATATATATATGAAACATTTGTTACCTACAACAAACGCACAAACAATAAAGATTATACCAAGAGTATATTCAACAAGTGTTACAATAAAATTAAGGGATGATAGTACAAATGATGAAACAATAATTTTACCATCTGCTATAATTAATAAAAACTATGTTGAACTAACAAACGTATTTACATTGGTTGAAGGTAGATTTTATGATTTAAAAGTTTATAATGGTCAAGGCTCTGTAACAGAAGCAGATATTATTTACAGAGATAAAATATTTTGTACTGCACAATCAACAAACCAATCTAATAACGAACACTATACAGTAAATAAAGATGTGTACAAAGAAAAGAGTGGTAACAATGACTTTATAATATTATGAGTAAACACATAAATAAATACAGAAAGCCAAAAGTGGCAAAGAAAAACAATTCTAAAGTTAGTTTTGTAAATTTATCTACTTACACATCTCCACAAATTGTAGAATCTAAATCAAAAGAATGGGTTGAATTTGGAGCAGACAATAATTACTTTCAGTTTCTAATAGACAGATTTAACGGAAGTGCTACAAATAATGCTTGTGTAAATGGTATATCTCAAATGATATATGGAAAAGGTTTAGATGCAACTGATAGTGCAAAGAAACCAGAGAGTTATGCAAGAATGATATCTTTATTTAAAAAAGATGTTGTTAGACAATTATCATATGATCTAAAACTAACTGGACAATGTGCAATACAAGTAATTTATTCAAAAGATAAACAATCTATTGCTAAAATAGAACACTTGCCAATAGAAACTTTAAGAGCAGAGAAATGTGGAGAAGGAGATAAACAAGTACAAGCATATTACTATCATCCAGATTGGGCAAATATAAAGCCAAGTGATAAACCATTAAGAATACCAGCTTTTGGTGTTTCAAGTACACCTCAACCAATTGAGATATTATATGTTAAACCTTATGTTGCTGGTATGTATTATTATAGTACACCAGATTATCAAGGTGGTTTACAATATGCAGAGTTAGAAGAAGAAATATCTAACTATCATTTAAACAATATAATGAATGGTCTTGCTCCATCAATGTTAATCAACTTTAACAACGGAGTACCAGATGAAGAAAAACAATCATTAATAGAAAGTAAGATACAAGCTAAATTTCAAGGTAGTTCAAATGCTGGTAAATTTATACTTGCTTTTAACGATGACAAAGAATCACAAGCTGATATTACACCAGTACAATTAAGTGATGCACATAACCAATACCAATTTTTAAGTGACGAATCACAAAAGAAGATAATGGTATCACATAGAATTGTATCTCCTATGTTATTAGGTATAAAAGATTCAAGTGGGCTTGGTAATAATGCAGATGAGTTACAAACTGCATCTATATTAATGCATAACACAGTTATAGTGCCTTTTCAAGAACTTTTAACTGATGCGTTTGATAAAATACTTTCTTTTAATAATATTGCCTTAAATCTATACTTTAAGACGTTACAACCATTACAATTCTTGGATTTAGATAATGTAAAAGACGAAGAAACAAGAGAAGAAGAAACTGGTGTTAAAATGTCAAAGGTATTTTCTGATTTAGAAGAATTTGGAGAAGATGAAGATTTAGAAAACTGGGAATTGATTGATGAAAGAAAAGTTGATTATGATCAAGAAGATGAATTAGACGAAGAGTTAAATAAATTAAACAATCCTAAATTATCTGTATTGTCAAAAGTTTGGAATTTAGCAACAACTGGAACTGCTAGACCAAATGCAAAAAGTGAACAAGATGGAGAAAATGAAGAAGGAGTACAGTTCAAAGTTAGATATCAATATGCACCTTTAAGAACAAGTAATAATAGTAGAGAGTTTTGTTCAAAAATGGTTGCAGCAAAAAAGATATACAGAAAAGAAGATATTCAGCAAATGAGTCAAAGAGCAGTTAATGCTGGTTGGGGATTAAATGGTGCTGATACTTATGATATATGGTTGTATAAAGGTGGTGGAGATTGTCATCATTTTTGGATGAGAAAGACTTACAAAGCAAAAACTGCTAAAACAAAACCAGATGTTGGTAATCCAAATGCAGAAGTAAGTGTAAATAAAGCTAAAAAAGAGGGTTTTAAACCAGAGGTAAATGCTAAAGAAGTTGCAAAAAGACCAACGGATATGCCAAATAACGGATTTGTAAATAAAAAGAGATAATAAATGGCAACTGCATTATTCATAAGTAGAACAGATTTAGTAAAGAATAGTATTGTTGATGGTAACGTTGATACAGATAAATTTATACAATTTGTTAAGATTGCACAAGAGATACACATACAAAACTATTTAGGAAGTAAGTTGTATAATAAAATATCAGCAGATATAATTGCAGATACTTTAACTGGTAATTATTTATCTTTAGTTACAGATTACATACAACCAATGTTGATACATTATGCTATGGTTGATTATTTACCATTTGCAGCATATCAAGTAAAGAATGGTGGAGTATTTAAACACACATCAGAAAATTCTGAAAGTGCAACAAAAGATGAAGTTGATTTTTTAGTACAAAAACAAAGAGATTTTGCAGAGTATTACACAAGAAGATTTGTAGACTACATTTGTTTTAATAGTACTTTATTTCCAGAATATACAAGTAATACAGATTCTGATGTATATCCAGATAAAGATGTAAATTCATCAAACTGGGTGCTATGATCAAAGTGATGTACAAACCAAAAAATACAAATGTTGTTAAGTTAAAAAAGTATTTAACAAAAAAAGAAAAAGATAATGGCAAACGAAATATATCCAGTTAGTTGGTGGGGTAATCCAGTTCAGAATGGCTGGGGTGGTATTTATTATGATTTTGCATACCCAAGTGCAATACCTAGTTTATTAACTACTTTACAAGCAAGGGCATCTTATTACGAGAATGTAACTTGTACAACTGCAACATTAACCACAATTGAAAATATAGAATAGGATGGCAGATAATTTATTAGATAAAGCATCAATATTACTTACACCAACTGCATACGACAATGGAAGTATGTTAAGTATAAAGCCAGAGAGTGGAAATGGAGATTTTGACTTTCAAAGAAATTCTGCTGCAACTAGAGTTAATGCACAAGGTTTAGTTGAGAATGTACAGATAATCAGTTCAGAGTTAGTTTCAAATGGTAACTTTTCACAGATAGGTACAGAAGAGGTTAGCAATGGCAGTTTTTCTCAAGAGGGTAGCGAATTAGTGCCTTCAATAGCTACAATATCTAATGTAGGGGGTGGCTCTATTACCCAGATTAGTGGTAATTCTTATAGTTCAACAAGTGATGGAACAACTGGAAGTACATTAAGACCAAAATTTGATTTTAATACTACAAGTGGTAAAACATATAAGTTAAC
>Ga0206682_10001803_pt1 | contig 20444 bp, 18 predicted proteins | sample M240m12015metaG_FD_155444 | JGI IMG/M metagenome (GOLD analysis project Ga0206682, IMG submission 155444) | Ammonia-oxidizing marine archaeal communities from Monterey Bay, California, United States - M2 40m 12015 | ecosystem: Environmental > Aquatic > Marine > Intertidal zone | place: USA...
GATTTATGAAAGCAATGGAATATCGTTCATACTGCATGGCAATTAGAGAACTAAGAAACAGAGGCATGTATAAAAAAGCTGATGAGATCTCTGAGTTCAAAAGTAAAATGTATCCGAGTTACTAATGTTAGATCCGGATCACACATATAACAAGCCGAAAGGCGAAAAGAAAAAGGGCGGCAAATAGTCGCCTTTGTTCTTGACAAATACTAAATAACACGTTATATTGATAACACTACACATTCACACACACAGGAGAAGTAAAATGAATGACCAACTGACAAAACAATTTGAAACATTTGCTGACATGATGAAGACAGCAATGCCACAAGTAAAAGCCAACAAGAATGGCTATGAAATCCGTACAAAGGTGCTAGAAATGGCACAAGGTAATGTATGGAATGACTATCATGCAAAGTTCGCAGGATGGGAACAAACCGTAAAACGTGATCAAGAAACTGGTGAAGTCGTTATGAACGTAAGTATGCCAGAAGTACCTGGAGCAGATGCAGTATTAGAAGCAGCTGATAAGTTTTATGCGTTTGTAAGTGGCACTAAAAAGTAAATAACAAAGAGTAATTCAGGACATAGTCCGGTGATACATTAAAGTAAAAAGCCCTCGTTTTAGTTCTACTAGACGGGGGCGAATCTTAAAAGGAATACCATGGATAAAAAATACTTTTATGAAGTCTACGAACAAATCAATGAAGAAAACGATGAATGGAAACTGAAATCTAGTCATATGTCGGAAGAGCTTGCTTCGCAATGGATTGTAGAACTGATCCAAGACAACCCCGAATATGAAGATATCAATTTTAGAATAGACGAATGCTACGAGGATGGATTAGTCGATCCAGATTTGTTTACGCCCAGCACTTGATATACTAGAACTGTTGCTCCAATATTGTTTTGCAGCACCTATATCACTTGGTACAATACCCACACCATAGATTACTAAGCCTGTTTCATCTACATATACAAACGATGTTTGTGTAGTTTCATCTACACGAATTTCTAGTTCTACATCTTCTACAAAGGTACGAGAGTAGACAACTTCATCAGTTCCGCCAATACTAATTTCAACTTGTGGTACAAAATTACTGCTTACAACCACTGCATCATCTGTATCTATTTCAAGTTCGATAGTATCGTCAAAGTCAGCAGTAAATTCTATATCAGTAGCGCCTAGTTTTATAAACTCTGCACTGTCATCATAAGCAAATATATTTTCAAATGTATCATTATCGCCTAAGTCTAATTCGACCTGTGGTACAAATGTTCTTGTAGAACTACCAGCAACAATTGTTCCAACATTTAATTCAACTTCATTTACTTCAGCATAGGCTTTAACAGAAATACTGTCGCCTTCTATTGATAGGCTTGCAGTAGAATCTATGTTAATTATAACACTGGTTATATCTGCATCTGCTAATTCTAATTCGGCATCATCAATAAAACTAATTCTAAAGCCTATCACATCAGTTGCTTCAATTTCTAGTTCTGCTAGATGATCTATATTGACACTTAGTTCTGTGCTGGTTGCACCTAGTTTTTTCAAGCTAACTGTATTATCAAAATTTCTAGTACTGCTTGTGGTTGCAGCATCACCTATTACAGTTTCAGCATCTTCATTGCTATTGTAAATTACCACAACATCATCTGATGCTGCTAATGAAACAAATTCAACATTTTCTATGTAATAACTTACTTCTTCGTCAACTGCTACAAGAACTTTAAATGCTGCTGCATCGTCAAAATCAAATATCTGTACAAAGGTTGCTTCATCTGATAATTCAAGTTCTGCATCTTCGTCACTGGTATAAATTATTTCAACATCGTCAGTGGCAGCAATAGATATAAATTCAACAGTTTCAAAATGGTATATTATATCTGTATCAGTTGCACCAAGCACACCTAACGAAGTTGTATCATCAAACTCAAATATTTGCACAAAGGTTGCGTCATCTGATAGTTCAAGTTCACCAGTGCTTGCTTCTGTAATACCTAGTGTAAACGAAGCATCAATTTCGATAGCACCTTCAGTAATTCTACTTACAGATTTACTTACAGTATCGTTTACTTCTATTTCAAGATCCGTTGTATCTTCGATATCATAAATTATATCTTCGTCTGCACTGGCTAGTTTAATAAACTGTGCTGTATCATCATAAGCAAATGTTCTGCTAAATGTATCACTTGCTTCTATTTCTACTTCTGTTGTGCTGATAAATGTAAATAACTGCACAACTGCTGTATCGCCTGCTATCTCTAGTTCAAGTGTATCATCATAAACTTTTGCTACTTCAAATGCATCTGCATCTTCTGCTACAAGGATACTGCTTAGACTTGAACTCCACAACAACAATTCATTATTATCATAAGGGTCGCCTTGATAATAACGCACCTCATCGAATTCAAAACTGGTAGTTAGATTATAAGAAACGTTATCAAATGTTGCACCAATTATATTTAGAGCATTAGGATTAGTGTCAATAACAATTGCCTGTTTACTGCTTAATGTTGATGCTAGTGCTCTTGGTTTGTTATAATCATAATAATTAGTATTAGTGTTAGTTGCAGTTTGCCTTATAGCATGTTGTATATTACCTTGTTTCCAAAATGTAATATAAGTTTCTACTAGAGGCAAATCATATCCTGTGCTACCAGTTTTGTTGTTAAAGTCTGCTACAAAACTATCAATTGCATCTTGTTTTACATTGTCTAATAATAGAATATATTCTGCTGTGCTTGCATTGGCATTTCTGTAAGCACTGTCAACTGTAAATACCTGTGAAGGATTGTCTGGTTGTTTTGGAACATAGATAACATCAACTTCATCTGTTGCACTAATTTCTAATTCGCCAGTTGTTGTGCCAACATTAGTTACAAAATTTTCTCTACTGTTGTCGCCTGATATTTCTAGTTCTGCAATAGTTTCAGGAACATTAATTGTTCTTTCTGCAATTGATATTGCGTTTACAATCAATGGTGTAACTTCAACATTTGCACTTACGCTTACAATGCCAGTTGCGGTTGCAATACCAAATATACCTGTATCATCAAACACAAACAGTTGCTCTATTGTATCCGTTGTTTCTACTTCTATTCCAACTGTATCATCAGATACAAATTGATTTGTTATTACATCACTTGCTTCTACTTCTAAATCTACAGTGGTATCTATATCATAACGTTCAGTTTGTCCACCTAGCGAGCTGGTTGCAGCAATTTCTAGTGCTAGTGTATCGCCGTATACATAAATTGGTTGTAGTGAACCAGGTACTTGTTGTTCTTCTGATATGCTGTTTACACTGATAGGACCAATTGGAATACCTGATCCTGTCTCTAATTGATAATTTATATCGTAAACAAATTTATATTCTACGCTGGTTGCCGCCAGTGTTTTAAATGGTACACTATCTATTTCTGCTTCTAGTGAAGGGCGGAAATAAGGATACTCTGTCTTGCCATCGCTATCTCTTACTACACCTACACCATCGTTCCAGTCAACACCAATTTCTAGTGTTAATGTATCAACTATCACAGAAATGTTGGCAATAGTATCATCTACATCAAGTGTTAAACTGCCGCCACTAGGCTGATAATCCATAACACCTTCGTATTGTACTGTGCCTATTGGATTGAAACTGATAGGAGAAATCGGTATGCCAGCATAATTTGGCAGTCTATCTATACCAACTGCTTTGAAGAAGTATGCTGTATCATTGCCGCCTAAGGCACCAAACGTAAGTTCTGTTACATAACTACGATCAACTTCCAGTGATGGTCTAAAGTGCGGATATTCTATTTTGCCATCTTCTACACGTACAGTGCCTGATCCTTGGTTATCCGTTGCTCCAATTTCAAGCACACCAGTTGTAATACGTTGGACACTTTTTACTTCGGTTGAGGCAACTGCAATTTCTAAATTACCAATACTAGGTTGGTAATCCATTGTGCCTTCATATTGCACTGTACCAATAGCATTGACACTAATTGGAAGGATAGGTAAGCCGGCATAACGTTCTAGTCTATCTATGCCTGCACTTGCAAATAGATATGCTGTGCTATCTCCACCAAGTGTTCCTAAACTCATAGTGGCTGTATCATCTACAACCATACGGAGGGCAGGTCTAAATTGTGGATATACTGTTGCACCGTCAGCCGGACGTATAAACGACGATCCGTCATCGTTATCTACTACACCTATGTCTAAAGCACCTAGTGTAATTCTACTGGTGGATTTAATAGTATCGTCAGTAGCACCAATACTGAGTTCAACCAAGCCAGGAATAAAGTTTTGCGGCCCTATGTATTGAATATCGCCTATAGTGTTTACAGTTATAGGACCAATTGGTAGTCCTGGATAATCATCTTGGAACTCTAATATCAGCCCATTGTATTCATAGGCTACATCAAAGTCTCCATAGGTAAATGATGCTGTATCGTTAACATCAAATATTTGTTGAACTGCATCTTGTGCAACATTGGTTAGCGATACGGTGTTGTCTTTTACTGCTCTTAGTGCAGGACGGAAATGATCATAAACTGTTGCATCATCGTCTTGTCTAGTCGAGCCTTCACTTTGATTATCAGTAGCAGATAAATCCAAGCCAACAACTTCAAAGTCAAATATGTATTGACCTTGGTTGACACTATTATCGCCAACGGCGGATTCGGCAACCGTGTTTTCACTGATAGTAGACACAGTTGCCCTCCTTTGTCGTTACGCTTGTGATTCGCTCCATGTAATACGTCCAGATGCCTCAAACGGACTGTTTGCACTAATGTCTGATGTGTCAATAATTTTAATAGCAATTGTCAACAAGTCAGGACCATTTGGAAAAACGCCATCGCCGCCCAGTACACTATTACCCAAGTCAGTGATGTCAGTCAAATCAAAGTCTGTTGCATTACTTAAACGTGCGCCGCTTGTTTCACTACCGCCCGAAGCACGGAATGTAAAGATCGGAGTACCGCCAGTAATAGTATCTGCCTTTTCATGTGTAACTAGATTGCTCAAACTTGGAGATTGAACTTTGGTAAAGCCAATATTACTTAAACTGCCGTTTAGAATCAATCTAACTTCACAATCGTGTGTAAGCACAAGACCAATCTGTTTCAATTGTAATTGCATTCTATTGATAATATCACGTTCACCAATATTACCAGTAATACCGTTGTCAACACTTGGAGCAAGTCTAATACTGATTAGAGGAATATCACCTAACAATGACTGGTCAGTACCGCCTGATGCTGGAGCACCAATACTAACTGCTGTACTACTACTAACACTAGGGAAGATACTAGGCCTGTTCCAACGTCTTGCAATAAAGATACGCACAACCAATGTGCTACCGCTAAAGTAGGTACTATGCACTGTTTCACCATTTAGTTCGCCACCTGATGTGTACAACGGAGTACCAACACTAAATTTACTTGCATCGCTTGTATTAAATTTAAGTTCTACAAACCATTCTCTTGTTCTGTAGGTATAGCTGTAATTTCCTACTAGACTAGAGTTTTGTGTAGTTGTAGCACTTAAACTTTGACCGTTTGTAAACGATAATGTATTACTAGAAGCTGTAAACAAATACGCTTTGTCATCGTCAAATGTACCATCCATAATAACCGATGTACCCCAGTGGAACAATCTTGGTTGATAATTTGTAATACCTGTGTTTTCAATTTCGTATCTTGCAGGAATGTTTCCTGATCTCATATAGGCTTCAGTTTCTCTGTTGTTGTGCAACATTTCATGACAGTAAATCACATGCCCATAAGTGTCTTTAAATCCAAAGCGTATCTTACCAGCACCATACCAACTGTAGTCCATATATGCCATTTGAATTTTGGTAATATCTAGTAAGAAATTACTTGGCCCGGTGCCATCGGCAACGTCCATATTCCATTCATGTTGAGGTATTTTAAGATCATATGTTTTTGTAACAATAATGCCATCTGTTGTAGCACCTTTGTACTTAGGTTGTATGGTTATATCTTGCTTACTTCCAATACTTGTAATCTTATAACTTTGTCCACGCAGCACTATCATATCGCCAACATTTAATTGTCCAACAAAGTCTGTGTTAGCACCACTTACAACATTACTTTTGAAAGTTGCACTTGCAGTGCCGCTCAATTGCATTGTGCTGTTTCGACGCACTGCATAAATTATATCGCCATCGTATTCATAAAAGAATCCGTTTTGGAAATCATAAAGTCCGCAACGTACAGCACTATTCTCCCATTTCTTAGGACGGAACTGCACAACTCCACTTGGATTGAATGTAGGCGGTGTTCCTGGCAAACTATACTGGAATGTAAAGTCATCGATATAAGTTGTGATAGTAAAGTCTCCGTTAAAGTAATCAACATCAGAATCACTTATGTTGACTAATTGTCCTGCTTTAATATAGTTTGGATACTTGGTTTGTATTCTAGTTGCATAACTTATACTTAGAGTTGAAATATTGTTTTCAATGTCAGTTGCTGCATCTTGAACTTCACTATTTGCCCATGTAATACTTGGTTTTGTTTTTGTATGTGTGCCAGTAAATTCAGTAGCACTGGTTCCATATGTAACTCCATCGATAACAATTTGTAGTAAACCTTCTACTTCTGTTCCTTCACCTGCACCTGCTGGAGTACCACTTGTATCTTGTGTTTCAGTATTACCAGTTGTTGGTGTTACTGCAACCTCTTGTACAATATCGCCAATAATTGCTAGATATCTATTTAACACTGCTAAAGACTCAGCATTGTGAGTACCATATACTCTTGTATTAGTCACATACATAATCAACACTGCCATTTGATAACTTGCAAAGTTGCCACCATAACTCATATCATATGCAATAGCATAGTTTAACATGGTTATGTCGTTTAGTAGTGTAGTTGTATCCCATGTAGTGTTTGGATAAGTGTCACTAATATAAGCCATAAGCTCTGCAATAATAAAGTCTTTATTTGCAATCAACTGGTCACGTGCAGCAAGTTGTCCACTTGTTCTACCTGCACTCGGATCAGTGTACACAGGAGCGTTTGCTGCTGTTGCTGTATTATCAATAATATCTAAAATCTCAGTGAAATAAGCTGTAACTCTTGCTTCTGCTGTGCTACTGTCGTCTACTTCCGGTAATGCAAGAATATCATTTTTTACTTTTTCTATACGTTGATTTACTACAGGATTTAGATATAAACTTCTAAGTTCTGCTAAGCCATGGAAGTATGCTTGGAATGTTCCGCCTAGTGCTGTTTCTAACGCCGCACCTTGAGCAATATAACCAATATCTCTTTCACATTTTGTATCTGTTACAACACTAATTGTTTCAACTAACAATGGTGGATTAAAGTTGATAGCCAAACTAATTTGGATACCTTTACCTGACTGATATCGGAAGTATTTACGTGTTTGACGCACAATCTGTGATCCTGGCGCACTACCAGCAATAATTTCAACACCGCCGTCAAACGGTCTGTGTGTGCTTGCACCATCTGGTCTAGTGTAAACCTTAGTCGGAACTAGGTGTACAGCCGTAGAACTAGTAAATCCTACACTTTCTGTTAGTGTAATAGTGCTATCGTCAACAACACTTGCAATAACATAGGTTGTTAGTTTACCAGGAGTTGTGCTTGGATCTTTTAAAACAAAATTATCACCTGCTTTATAATATGTAAGGAAAATACTATCATCGCCGCCGTCTACGTTCTTACTGCCTGATTCTACATCAACTGTTGGCGTAATTGGAACTAAGCCGTTTACAGTTGTACTGACAATATTATGATCACTCGAAGGTATTGTTGTCCAATCCAATTCCATATAGATTGCATCTCTTCGGTTTGATTCACTGTCACTAAGTTGAAGATATTGATCGTCTATAACCGTTACATAATAGGTTTGTCCATTTATAAAGTTTGCCCACACTGCATTTCCATTTGGATTATACACAATAGGAGTGCCATCTGCTAGATTGTGTCCTGCAGATATAAAGATATGGTCATTATCAGTTTGTGAACTTTGTGATACTTGTAAAACTTTGCTACCTGCTTTAAAGTTAGTTTGGAATTCAATAGTTGTATCATTAGGCGTTGCAGAAACAGTGTAAACACCATCTAGTGTGCCAATTTGATTACTAACATCGAGGAAAGTCAACGCTGCTGGATTACTAGTTACAACAATTTCACCATTCATTTGTCCTGCATGGTTTTGACAAACATAATAATATGTACCTTCGGTATAGCCTTCAGGTACAGTCCATATCAATGTTCCATTTTCAGTACCATTGTTTGTTATACCATCTCCTGAGCCTAAGGTATTACCACTGTCATACCCTGCTGTACTAGGATCTGTAGACTGTATCCAGAAAGGATGTCCTGCTGCACTAATACTAAACGTATAGGCGTAGCCTGGTTTTACATAGATAGTGTCATTGTTTACACCATCGATTACAAAATAACTTGCTGCATCGTTTGTAATAGTCAATGCAGTATCGCCAGATTGTCCTGCAATACCAGCAGTAGTAAGATTTACAGGAACTCCGCCTGCGCTTTTTAATCTAAATCTACTATCATTTACAACCTGCACTTTATAGGTGTTGCCGGCAGTCAATGCTGGATAACTAAATCCATCATAGATTGTATCCATGATATAAGCATCTAAGTTTTGCAACATTGTGCTGTCAATTGTGATAGCATCTGGGATACGTATCAAACAGGTATAATCTAAATGGTTATAGCCATTTGAGTTCATGTATGCATATGCTGGCGAGTTATCTCTGCTATAAGATTGACTTTGAAAACTATAACTATCCCAATCGTCTTTTTTGATTGAAATTTGATATTGAAGAATACAATCTCTACCTGTTGGGTTAGTATATTGTGCTACCCTTGCAAATCTCCAGTCAGTGGTAACACCGCCAGTAACTCCGTTTACACCTACTGTAGTCCAAACCGTTGGATTGGTGACACTGGTATTACGTGTGTTGATTGTATAACCGTTTGAAATACTAAATCTAACGTCAAAGTTGCTATATCCATACCTGTTTAATGGGTTTTTAGTTGCTGCGCTCCAAAAAGGAATTTCACTGTCTTGAACATATGGTGTCATAATTACAGCGTGTCCTTGGCTGCTTACAGGATAACCTTGAGCAACATCTTCTACTTCGCCTGTGTCATACGCACCACTATTCCAGGCGCTGCCACTGATAGTCCAACTACTCCAAGTATTATCATAATATCTTAGATACATGTTAAAACCTTGTTGCATTGTACTGTTAGCAGCACTGCCAGTACCATATCTGAATGGAGTATTTCTGCTTGTACCATCCATTACCATATCTGCTTGGCTGGCTAAACTTTGTCTAAAGGCTTCAACTGCGCTGTCAATAGTTGTTCTAAATACTTCCAAATCACTGTTTGAACTAGTAAAAGAAATATTACCTGTAGTAGTGTCTGGCATCCTTGCACCAAATTCTACACCAGCGGTGACACTGTTGTTTTCTGCCAGTCCGTGATTTTCTATATAGAAAGTATCTCTAGTTGGTCGTTGTCTAATACCTGTAAATGTATAATTACCTGTTGCGGCTGCAATTCTAATATTAGTAGTTCCACTTTTTATTCTAAATCTATCGTTGTCTACTACCTCAATTTGGTAAGTTCCTGCACTTAAACTGCTTGGTGTATAATTTGTGCTATAATTTCCTCTACCATGTGTATAATAATAGATAGGATTACCTGTATAGGTAAAGTTTACACTTTGACCGTTTGTAAAGCCGTGTTGTTCTTCGTAGAATGTGTATGCTTCGTCGTTATCATTTACAGGCACAAAGAAAAAATCTCCATGACCAAAATTCCAAGTTCCACTGTAATAATATGAACCTGTATTATTCCATGTCATAGTACCTGTGCTCCAGTCTAAATAACTACTGGTAGCAGGATAATCAAAATGTGGATTATTATAACGTTGGAAATCTTCAACAAAGTTAAATGAATGCGGATAGGTATTATGATTATCTGCTAGTCGCATATCATTGTCGTAGCTTTGTCCCCAATAGTTGCCATAATAGTTAAAACCGTAATATGGATAATTTCTCCAACTGGTGCTCGTACTGCTTTTTCTTGCATGAACAGGCACAGTATAATCTGGACGGCTTTGCATTTTACCATATCGTGTAGTTGCTAAGTCCCATCCGCTGAAGTTTGATGACGCACCATTAGACTGTCCCCAAGTTGTCCAATAAAGATTGTATGTATACCATTGCGAATAGAACTGGCGCATTTCATATGCAATCATCATTACTGCTTCGCCGTGGTCATATGTACCTACACCGGAAAAAGCAAGAGCTGCTCCGCTGAAACTAGATTTTAACTGAAATGTATTGGTTGTTGGATTGGTAATCCAATAAAAATCTAAACTGTTTAATCCTCCAATAGGAGTATCTGTACCTGCCGGTTTTACATACAAAATTGTATCATTTTCTCTGAAACCGTGAGCATTCCAAGTAATGGTGCTATTGGCTTGATCAACAGCGTCTGCGTTGAAACGCAATTCGTAAGCACCTTTTACTGCTCGTGTATCTGTTTTTGCGTTATCAACATTTACGTTTGCAGTTTCTGTGTCAACAGTGTCTACATAAGCAAATCCGTCTCCTGATATGCCACTTGTAGGTTCGTCTAAAACCAGTGTCTTAGGCGAAACGGTATTTAGGAAATAAAATTTACTACCTGATTCAAACCCGTGTGCTTCACTGGTTTTCAGTGTTAGTTTACTTTCGTTCTGTGTATCAGTTTGGATACCATCTTCTGGAACGAAGTTTACATCTGCACCGGTATAAAATTGTCCAGGAACAATAGTTGTATAAGGTGTTTTAATATTGGCAGTTGTGGCTTGAACACCTCTACTTTTGTATGTAAACACAAAATCATCTTCTACATCAGCAACAAGATATTTGCCTTCGGCAGTAAGACTAGTTAAACCTTGTACATCAATAGGAGTACCAGTGCTAATTCTGTGTGGATCTGTACAGGTGACACGTATAATATCGGAACCAGATGTGGCTCTAACAATATTGATACCTAATAGTGTGTAGTCACCGTTTTTACCATAGAAACTAGGCACGTTGTTTGACAGTTCAAGAGTTTCCCATTTAGAACTTTGTAAGCCATATTCAAAGTCGGTGTCAATTAGGTTTTCAGGATTACTAACACGGAATTTGTGTACTGGATCAACAAATGCTTCTTCTGGACGCATGGAGGTATTGTCCATTTCGATAAAGATTTGTAGTTTATCAGTTGCTGACATTGCAGTTGTATCAAAATCTAAAACAATTGTAGTTTCTTCATTAGGATGATCAATGCTATGACTTGTAAGTCCGTTTACATTGTCGTTGAATGTAAAGATTGTTTCATTGGTTGTCAAATTTGAAATAAGAAGGAATCGTTCTAAATTATACATTCCATCTATTTTAATTGTTTTTGTGCTTGGTGTAAAGCTATAATTATGTAAGAGTTTTTTAGCCATTTATTTCCTCAACCTCCTAGAGCAATTGCTAATGCTGTGGCATTTGTTTGTGCCTTGTCAAATGCTTTAAAACTAGCACTATTGACTGTGATGAAAACCTGTTTGTTTCCTGCGCTAAAGTTTACCAGCGATCCTGAGTTAGAACTAGCATAAACTGTTTGTCGTGTGATAGAATTGGCATCACTATTAAAAATGCCTACTCCTGTTTCCCATTCTGCTGTACCCGGGTTAGTAATAGAATAATCAAATGTATCGCCGCCTGCACATTCTGTAGAAAATGTAACAAATCCAGTACCAGTGCCTACAAGAACAAAGTCGCCTGTTCCTTGTGTTAAACTTACTTCTTTTACTCGGTCTGATCTTACTTTAGCCATTTATCAATCCTTACGGGTTGTTCAATGTGATTGTAAGTGTGATCCTAATTTCATCGCCATTGTTAGCGATATTAATAGGAGCGTTGCTAAATCTATTAGCAAACATTAAATTACCACTTGACGCTCCTACAACAAAGTAACCATATACATTACCTGCTGCACCTGTGAATGAGAATGTTACTTGAGGATATGCTGCGCTACCTGGATCGCCTGCTGTGAATGTAAAGTTTGACGGAGTTAGTGTTGCTGCACTGTATCCATTGCCGGAAACTTCTGTATAATCACCTGCGACATCTGCACTGGTAGGCGTTACATCATTACTATATAATTTTAAAGTCAGCGTCTCGGGGGCTGTGTTATTCAAGAAGTTCTTGAGAGCCGTTAGTTCCGCTGCGTTTGTAAATACAACTGCCATTTATTTTTCCTTTTAAGTTCGAACTGTAAGGTTATTACAAAGGTATTTATCTAATTAATCAAATGTATAGAAAAACTCAAGGCTCAATGATTCGCCAGTGGCATTGCCAACTGTAGTAGTGTCAACAGTCAAATAACTGTCAGTATCCATACTGATATCCACTGTTTCTTCAAGTTTTGCTATAGCCAAAGGTAAAATAATAGTTTCTTCTACATTTCCATCTTGCTTTATGTCTATGCTAATTGGAACATTAGCTATAGTGCCTATCCTCACAACAATGCTGCTAATGGTAATGTCTCCAGGTGCATACCATCTTACTGTGCCTTCTGTGGTTTCTATTACACCATCTTGGAATAGTTGTACAGTTCTAGGCTCGTCTGGACCTGCTTCCCACTTTCCTGCTGCACGATTGTATTTCAAAGCAGATTTATGCACAGGATTAGTAACGCCTACATCTACAAGGTCAGCAAGAGTACTAATACCATTTGGAGTCATGGTCATATTTGCTGCTTTGATACTAGCTTCACGTACCTTTCCATCAACATAGGCAGTGGAAGCATAGGTTAAATCTAAGTCTAACCCTTGTATAATAGTAGCCCAATCAATATCACCTGGATCAACTGTTGCTAATGCAGCCATAGATCCGTGATTATTTTTAACCATAGAACCCGATGGAATAATCAAAGCGCCTGTTGCAGCATTTTCCTCAATTGTAGCACCTTGGTCGCCAATATAAATTGTGCCACCACTTATATAAAGATCACGCCATTTTCTGTCTGGAGCGCCTAAATCACTTACGCTGTCTACTTCGGGTATTATATGATAACCTTCTTCAACTGTAAGTGTTCCTACTGTACTGTCAAGATTACTGCTCAAGCCATCTATGCCGCTGCTTGATATACTAATACCGCCTGGTGTTACACCATCACTGATGCGTATTACTCTTTCAGTTGCATCGTAGAATAAATCGCCTGTGTCGCCGACGAAGGTTTCTTGTTCTGCGGTTGGTTTATAGGATGATCTGATTTTGTGTACTGGCATAACGTCCCTCTGCTATGCTAGTATTTATTTTTTTAACCCTGCTAATGCTTTTAGGTTATCAACATTATCTTCTTGGTCGTTTTGTTCAAGGTCACCTTCTTCATCATCGTCAAGCATTTTATCTATGCTAGGCGAACGTTTACCTTGTTCTGCTTTTTTTAATTCAAGTTCCTGCTGCATAGGATTCATCATCACAGGATTTTGATCCATTTCGTCGTCGTCCACAGCATCCTTGCCGGCTACGTTGACTTTGGGCTTGTCGCCATCTAGGTCGATTGTGATTGGAATGTTTATTGTGATTTCATCTATGCGCATAATGTATTTACCTAACTAGGGAGTGCCTGCTGAGTTATCTACTAATAAGATATCAAACGTGCAAGTATAACGTCCGTTGTTTGCGAACGTGTGCATTCTTGCATCAATGTCTGACTTCTCTGGAAATGATTGTGGAATAGGATATTCCAACTGATACGGTCCGCCGCGGCCAACTACTTCAGCAACGTGTCTAATGGCAAACGATCCAGTGCCACCTTCTCTAACCATTAGCTTGAATTCGCCTGTTGCGTCATCCTGTGCTGTGATATCTAATCGCATCAAGTAGCCTGTATAGCCTGCAGGTACAGTGTAGATAGCCATCAGTGTTTGACCTTGATCCTCAAGTATCTTTGCCACAGTCACATTAGTCTGTGTTTGTATTAATATACGAGCAGTTGTATTAACATCAAAGCCGCCGCCGTTTTGATATCTTGCTCTGTAGATTCTTTTGTAAGGATTGGCTGTTGTTGCTGTTGAACCTGATATGGTTACAGTTTCAGTCTGTATTTCATAGTTTTCATCTAACCCTTGTATCTCTACTGTGTCACCATCTAAGTCTGTGTTGAGATTGTTTTCATTGTTTGTTTCAGTGACTTTGATATTCAACGCACCGTTGGCATCAATGTGTGCCCAAGGATAGATGGTATCGTTCTCGTCCCATATGGTTCCAACGGTGTTTATGCTCATAGTAGGAACAGCACCAAACTTGTGTACTTGGCCAAAGCCTGCTGGTAGGTTGATACTGTTGTAAATGTCTCCACCCACAGTTCTAATAACAGGTTGTCCTACACTGTTGTAGTCCATTGCCATTTCCAAACTGTTGGTGTTTGGCTCTGAACTGTGTGTGTAACTAGTTGAGTTTGGATTTAGATTAGGCATTAGGTCCAAGGTCTCCCTACTGTAAGGGATCCTGTATTCTCATCGTCGTCTGCATTGACAGCATTGCCTTCATAAGGGTTAGGTATTTGTGCTGTGTTTAGAGTGTATCTATCATTGCTGGGTGATCCAATATTAGCAACGCTATCTGCTAGTCTTTTAACACTGGCTATTCTCAACTTGCGATTCTGTCTAACTTCTTTGGTGTTGGTTGATGTTAGATTCTTTTTATCGTCGATACAGATAATAGTGTCGCCATCAACTATGTGATCAGAAATAGCGTCACTTCCGTTATTAACATCAGTAATACTTGTATCACGCTCAAGTGCTATGTCATAGTCGTTGCCTGTTAGCACTCCTACTGTGGGATCTTCATCAGCAACGATAGCAGTAATAATGCTCAGTATGTTGCCTGTGTCATCTACTGTGACTGTGCCACGCTTGCCTGTGAGTCCTCTATAGTTGAGTGTGATGTTTGCCATTATTCTTCCTCGGCTGCTGCTTCTTCTGCTTCATCATAGATACTACTACCGCCATCGGCATTTTCTGGCTGCTTGATTTCGTTTTCGGTTGCGTGAGCATCTGTGTACGCAACATTATCAAATGTAATATAGTTTTCTGTTGTTTTAGACATTAAAACTTCTCCTGTTGGTTGGGGTACATGCTCGGTTGTGCTACTCTAATATCATGTGGGTGCTTAGGTGCGTTAGGTCCGCCGCCTGCTAGTGTAGTCACACTATCTATATCTGTTACTACTTCGTTAGGAGCATTGCTTAATGGACTGTTGCTGTCTCTGTTCTGCAACATCGCAAATATCTGCTTGAACCTACTATTGGGTTCACTAATATCCACTGGGTCTTCCATATCTACTTTAACTGCTACATCTTTTGGTTCATCATCGTGATCCAACAAATCTAGTACTGCTCTAATAATATCTTGTGCTCGCATTCATGCTCTCCGTTATAGTATTTACCATATATACTGCACGAAAGGACGATCAATGAACATTAAAAAAATATTTTGGGCAGGCTGCGGATTCATGTTGCTTGGCATTGCATACTTAGGAGTTATACTTCCAGGATTACCTTGGAGTATTTTTATTGTAATGGCGGCATACTGCTTTGCCAAGAGCAGTGAACGTATGCACGCCTGGTTGTATAACCATAGACTGTTTGGACCATTCCTAACCAACTGGAGTGAGAAGAAAGTATTTCCAATAAAACTCAAATACTTTATGATTGCAACAATGTCAACTACTGTTGCATTTACATACTTTGCTACTGGCAATACAAAGGCAGCATTGTGGACAGGTGGGTTTATGATATTAGTTGCAATATACTGCTGGAGATACCCAAGTACTACAGAAGAATACGACAGACGCAAATCTGCCGGAGAAAAAATAGCTTGGTTTAGGTGAAGATAAATATTCATATTAATAAACTGAGTATATAATGATAAACAAAGACCTATTCCAAAATTTACTTGACACACTCAAAAACGAAGGCAAGTATAGAGTATTCAATGACATAGTAAGAGAGCGTGGAGACTTTCCACGTGCTATCTGGTATGGCAAGTATGCAATCAAGAATATTGTAAACTGGTGCAGCAATGATTACTTAGGGATGGGCCAAAACAAAGTGATAATTGATGCAATGCATACTGCGCTTGATCAAACAGGAGCAGGAAGCGGAGGCACCAGAAACATAGGTGGCACAAGTCATTATCACGTAGCATTAGAACTAGAACTTGCACGACTGCATAGTAAGCCGAGTGCATTATTATATTCTAGTGCCTATGTCGCAAATGAATGGAGTCTAATTGCTTTAAGCAAGATCATTCCCAACATTGTGTTTTTGAGTGATAGTAATAATCACGCAAGCCTCATACAGGGTATCCGACACAGTGGTGCTGACAAAACTATATGGCAGCACAATGATATGGAGCAGTTAGAGCAACAATTGGTCGAGAGTACCGCCAGGAATCAAGTCCCCTGCATTGTATTCGAGTCTGTGTATAGCATGGACGGCGATGTAAGTCCAATTGAAGCAATTTGCGATCTTGCTGATCGTCACGGAGCAATAACCTATATTGATGAAGTTCATGCGGTAGGTTTGTATGGAGAGCACGGAGCAGGGTACCTAGAGAAACTAGGTATTCAAGATAGGGTTGATATTGTGAATGGAACGCTCGGCAAGGCATTTGGCATTACAGGAGGTTATATAGCCGGAGATGGGGAAGTCATAGACGCTATCCGGAGCGTGGCATCGGGGTTCATTTTTACCACGAGTATGTCACCTGTGCTTTGTGCTGGTGCGTTGGCCAGTGTAAAGTATTTAAAAGATCACAACGAACTCCGCGAACAGCACCAGGCTCAAGCAAACAAGTTGAAAAACAAATTTATTGAAGCTGGCGTGGAGGTATTAGATAAAGCCTGTACTCATATCATTCCTGTAATGATCCGTGACGCCAAAGTATGCAAAGCAATCAGTGATAAACTATTAGATGACCACGGCATCTATGTACAAAGTATCAACTACCCAACGGTTGCTGTGGGACAGGAGCGTCTCCGTTTTGCTCCTACACCACTTCACACTGATGCTATGATAGACGAGTGTGTTAGGGCTGTGAAAGAATGTATCTCAAACGTATAGTTGCAGAAGTATTTGGCGGATGCAATTATGCATGTAATATGTGTCCTCAAGCAGATCCTGGACGTGATCAAGACTTCTTAAAGACTATGCCTTTTGATCTATATTGTAATATATTAGATCAAGTAGAAGGCTCGCCAACTGTGCTACTCAGTGGTAGTGGAGAAGCTACATTAAATAAACAACTGCCAAAGTATATCGAAGAAGCTGCTAGACGAGGAATGAAACCTATAATCTATACAAATGGCTTATTGGTTAAAGGACAACGTATGCGTGAATTGTTTGATGCAGGATTGCAATTGTGTAGATTTAGTGTAATTGGATACAACAAAGAAACTTATGCAAAGAGTATGGCAATCGATGCATGGGATGTAGTTTACCAAAATATAGAAGACGCTGTTAAATATGCACCCCATGCAGTCAGCAGTTATCATTTGATACTAGACAACAATAAAACTGCCTATGAACTAGGTCAGTACAAAAAGAACTTTATTGACCCATTAGGTGTGTCTGCCGAAGTATGGAAACAACACAACTGGAGTGGCAATCTTACCAGTGTTAAACGCAAAGGCACTCCTAGTAAATGCGGCAAGCCGTTTGCGCCAGAACTTACAATACGTGCAGGAGGTGTAGGCAAACATAGAGGCGCTGTGGTAAGCTGTTGTCAAACACTAGGTCCTCCAAATGAGATAGCTAGTGTGTTAGGACATGCTGATACTGATCGTTTGCAGGATATTGTAAATGGATCAGCTGCACAAGATTTACGTGAAGCACATAAAACAAACAATTGGAGTTTAGCACCGTATTGCGAAAACTGCGACTTTAGATTGCACGACCCTGAGGTACTAGTATACACCAATAGCGATACTCGGCTTTACAAATACGATGCAGCAGAAATTGATCTCAATGACTATATCTAATATAAAAGAAATAAGAGATTGGGATCAATTTTGCAAGATTAGCAAAGATTTTGACAACCAGTTTAATACTACTACCATGCTGTTTTATTCAACTCTACAGGATATTGCACACAAATATACCAACTGGAACAAAGATACAATCAGTCATTACTGGAAACAAACAGTTGAAAAAGTATTTAGAAAAAGCAAAATACGCAATAGCAACAAAATGACTCCTAATGAATTTAGTTCTGTAAATAATATCGCAACATTTGCCAACAGTTTTAAACAGTTTGGATTTAATGTAGAACATCCTATACATATACACTACTGGAAAGATCGTCCTGTGTTGCATCCTGGGAATAAAAGAATAAAAATCTTATACCAACACTATCTACTTCCAGTTCCAGTAGTAATCACCGATTATACCAATACACACAAAGACGTAGGTATTGATGATTATAATTTTGTAGATAAAAATTTATTTTATTGGATCACTGACAATCATTTTAGTGATCCGGATAAGCGTTATACTATGTACAAAGAAGTAAATGCATACTCTCATCATTTTATTGATTCTAGCTTTGGCAGAAGTGAGCGGCTTGAACATCATCGTGTGTTTGAATTGAAGAACAACACAGTATTGTGCGACAACAAGTGTATTTTAAAGAAAGTAAATAACACGTGGACAACTGATTTAGGGGATTATATATGACCGAAACCTGTATACCGATAACCACACATGAACATTTCTGTGAGTTAGCCGATGAGTTTGATAATAAATTTAAAACAACAACACTTATAGGCTTTGATAATTTAACATCAATTTGGAAAAGATTTCCATTAACTGTAAAAACAGGGCCTGACATTGTAGACTATGTGCATTTTAGAATAGTACAAAACATTAAAATAGGATTCATTGATAAATCTCGTACACGATTCCGCAGTGAAGATTACTTTAGACAAGACGGTTGGCTTGTAGAATTACATTTCTTCAACAGTCTTTATCGCTATCTCATAGACTTACGTGCAGGCAAAAAACTCTACGGGCCAATGAGTATAAGCAGATTTGAAAATGGCCACTGTCAAATACATCCTGGTGCGCATAGAATTGCAATGTGCAATGTATACAATAAAGATGTTATGTATGTGCTCACAGACTATAACAAAAAAATAAAGAAAAACAAAAGACAGTTTATCCCCAAAGATACAAATTTTAATTGGCGTAGAGGAAGATGGGCAATGAGAGAAATGCTCTATAACGATGTGTACTGGCAAAGTACTCGACGTGAAAAGAAATACAAAGATATCATAGATCAACTCAACGACGACGATGAACATAGTTTCCATCACCCCCAACTTGCAGAAAGAACTTACGTGCTAGACGGCGATAGGGTATTAGTAAACGATATTCCAGTATGCGAACTTGTAGACCACAAATGGAGAATATGTTGCGTTTGATTGTTTTTGGATGTAGTCAAACATATGGACATTGTTTACCCGATGCATATGTCGAAGACAAGTCTACTTGGGATAAGATTGGCATAGCTCCTGCTCCTAGTAAGTTAGCATTTGCACAACACGTAGGCGATTACTTGGGCAGAACTGTACATAATCTAAGTTGGCCCGGTGGCAGCAATCGAAACATGTGGTACGAAGCTGTACATTTTGAGTATGCACCAACAGACATAGTTGTTTGTGCATGGACTATGCCAGACAGATCAATGATTATACAGAAGCAAGAAAAACAGCATCTCGGAACTTGGCCTAGTGTTGATGCATTGAACAAAGCATATCAAAGATTCACTGCTTTGAGTAATAGTCTTAAAGATTCAGAGTTAACTGCTTTACATCTTATAGACCACACACATAAAGTAGTAGCACCTCAGGTAGCAAATATTCTACATTATAAATTGATAAAAGAAAATTATGAAGTTATTCCTAAATGGGCATCGTTTAAGTTTCAAAACAGTCTTAGTCACATGGTACCATACGACAAAATGGACTATGCATTAGACAATGCGCATTACGGAGTTGAATCACACAAAAGTATAGCTAGGCAGATGATTCAAGATCTAACCATTGGTGCCAACTAGGATGACGTAGCTGTAGTGGCATTTGTTTACGCTTACGAACCAATTCATAATAGCCCGGAGCATAAGGTTTGTATCTAGGACGCCATTGCTTTCCTATCTTATCACTCTTTGACCAATTGCAAGATTTACATGCTGTAATACAATTAGTCCAGTTGGTTTTGCCACCTTTGCTTATAGGGTATACATGATCAGTTGTTAAGTCGTTTTTAACAAACTTATCTCCGCAGTATCCGCACTCATACAAATCCCGCAAGTACAA